>Ga0310696_10002431_pt1 | contig 24670 bp, 15 predicted proteins | sample AusTroGonzalo_MG_4_FD_203885 | JGI IMG/M metagenome (GOLD analysis project Ga0310696, IMG submission 203885) | Bovine rumen microbial communities from tropical cattle in Woodstock, Queensland, Australia - Gonzalo_02 (v2) (version 2) | ecosystem: Host-associated > Mammals > Digestive system >...
CATGAAGCAGGCGCCGAACGACGTCACCTGCGAAGCGGAGAGATGCCACTTCATCTGCAGTTCGTCGAACACCGCTCCGGGAATGGCCACCCGCTGGACGTTGGCGCAGAAATAAAGAACCGTTCCGAAAATGAACAGCAGCGGGATGCGGTACTTTTTGAGCAGTTCCGGCATAAGCTCCTCCTCAGTAGATGATGTCGGGCGCAACGGGGTCGTAGCGCGGATGCGGGACCGCGGGCGTGCGCATGCCGCCCGTGCGCAGAACGGCCGGCGGGGCGTCGCAGACCACCCGGAGCACCGGCACGAAACGCTCCCGGAGACCTTCCGGCAGGGAGATGACGACTTTCCCCCCGGTCTGGGTGAAGGGCAGAGCGCCCGTTTCTCCCGCCGTGACGGCAAGGACTTTGTTCTGAAGTCCGGTCAGCGTATAGACCTCCCCCGGGCAGTAGAGCAGAGAGATGTAAAGCACGTTCCCGGAAGCGGTGAAGCGGGCCTGGGGATCCCAGTCGCCCCGCTCCCCCGGACCGGGCAGTCCGGGACTCATGGGCATGGGATCGCAGCTTTCGACGGCCTCCCGGCCGCCCTCCCGCAGCCACCGCCCCACCCGGCGGATGATGCGGACTGACTCTTCGGGGATCGACCCGTCGCCCCGGGGACCGATATTGAGCAGAAGATTTCCCCGGTTCGCCCCCACGGTCAAAAGCATTTTCACGATCTCGAGGGGAGATTTCCAGTTATCGTCTCCGGCGTGGAATCCCCAGTGGTCGTTGAGCGTCACACAGGCCTCCCAGGGACGCCACGGGACGGGCGCGGAAAGATGCTGCTCCGGCGTGCCGAAATCCCCCGGCAGACCGTTCCGCCCGTTGAACAGCAGATGAGGCTGGATTTGCCGCATCTCTTCGTTCATCCGCAGGGCCTGCCACTGCTCGCTGTTGAAGGGCCACCAGCCGTCGTACCAGAGGATATCCACGGGATCGAATTTTTTCACCAGTTCCGCAAGACGGGCAAAGGTGTTGGCGATGAATTTCGCGTAATCCCGGGGATCCTCCAGCGCGGCAACGGCGTCGGGGCTGTCGAACCAGTTGTTGAGGCTGTGATAGAGTCCTGTTTTGAGCCCGTGCTTCCGCGCCGAGGCGACGATCTCGGCAACGAGATCGCGGCCGCACGTTCTGACGGCGTTGAAGTCCGAGAGGGCCGTGTCGTAGAGGCGGAAGCCCTCATGGTGCATGGTGGTGAAGACGATGTATTTCATGCCGCCTTCGACGGCCAGCCGGCAGACGGCGTCGGCGTCGAAGGCCCGCGCCGTGAAACGGGGAGCCAGTTTGCGCATTTCCTCAGGAGGGATCTGCTCCCGGTTCATGACCCACTCGCCGCGGGCAAGAAGGCTGTACAGCCCGAAATGGACGAAGAGACCGTAACGCAGTTCCGAAAACTCGAGCGCCGTCATGAAAGTGCCCTCCCCTCCGGGAACGGAAAGATCCGCTCAGTCGTTTCCGATCGCCCGAAGCCGGGTGACCCGCATCTTGTAGGGATGGGAAATGTTGACGGGATCTTTGCTCAAAAGACCCGTGACGCAGACCCGCCCGGACACATTTTCCGTCTTCTCCGGGAGATCGAGGCGGATCCGCGCGCCCTTGGGACCGGCGAGAAAGACCTCATCCTTCTCCCGGACCAGATTCCCCGTGAGTTCCCCTTCGAAGGCTTTCCCCCGGGGAACGTATCCCGAGCCCGCGGCGAGTTTGGCAAACGTGATCTTGTGGTCCGGCATGTACGGGGCGAAAAAGAGCAGAGCGCCGACGGCGATGACCCCGGAGACCGCCGTGCAGAGCAGACCGATCCTGAACCACTGGAGAAAGGTGATCCGGGCGCCGCAGTGCTTTTCGACCATGCCGAGGGCGACGATGTTGGCCGTACTGCCGATCATGGTGATGTTGCCGCCGAAGCACGCGCCGAAGAGCAGGGCCCACCACAGGGGACAATCTTTCAGCGTGACGGACAGCTGTTCGATCACGGGGCTGAACGCCGCGACGAAGATCACGTTGTCCACGAAGGCTGATCCGAAGGCGGACACGGTGAAGATGAAGGGGACAAGCGTCTCGGTGGATTTGCCGGCGATCCGCGAAAATCCGTCGGCCAGCACCCGGTCGACATGGGTGTGCTCAAGGGTTCCGGCCACGGCGAAGAGGAGCATGAAGAAGACGAGAGTCCACCAGTCCACCTCCTTCTCGATGTAGTGCCGGGCCCTGTCGGGCTTGAGGATCATCACGATCCCCGCGCAGATGAGGGGCATGACCAGAAGCACGCTGTTCTTCTCGAGCCCCAGAAGCTCCTCGGTCTGATGATGGGAGGCGATGGCGATCACCGTCAGGGCGATCAGGATGAGTCCGCGCATGTAGGGGACCTTGACCACGGGGGCGATGGAGAGCCCGCGGGCCAGGCGCGCGGCGAGGTTTTCATCGAATTTCGCCAGATCCCGGCGGAAAACGAAAATCAGAAGTCCGATGGTACAGAAGAGGGAAACGAGCATCAGGGGGAAGGCCCAAACCATGAAGTCGCCGAAAGTCAGCTGTCCCTTGGTGCCGATGAAGATCCCCACGGGGTTGCCCATCATCGTCCCGGAGCTGCCGATGTTGGTCGCCAGCACGCAGATGAGGATGTAGGGGGTGGGGTTGAGCTTCAGCCGGTCGCAGACCTGAAAGATCAGCGTGGCGATGAAGATGATCGACGTCACCTCGTCCACGGCGCAGGCCAGAAGGGCGCTGGCGGCGGCGGTCACGAAAATGAACTTTTTCCCGCTCAGATGCGGCATGGAAACGATGAGCTGGACGATCCAGGTGAAGAACCCCAGGTCACGCAAGGCACCGACGATGACCATCATACCGACGAGGAAGAGGATCACTTCCAGCGACGACGACGCCACGAAAGTGGGGATGTCCAGGGACTTGCTGAAGATCAGAACGGCCAGGCCGAGGAAGGCGATGGCCAGCCGGAACCCCCAGAAAAAGAGGGTCCCGAAGATGATGGAAATGAACACCGCGCAGGCGGCGGACTGCGTCCCTGTCATGGCTCCCGAAACGACGCCGCCGAAACCGACCAGCGCCGCGGCCGCCAGCATGACGGCGAAGCGCACGACCATATCTCTCACCGGCATCCTGCCGGCATCGGAAGATTCATTCATGATACCTCAATCCCAGAAAAGTTTGGCGGAAAAATGCTCCAGCGTGACCACGCCGGCGGGCTTGCCGGACTCGTCGACGATCAGCAGACGCGGGACTTTTTCCATCAGAAAAACCTTGGCCAGTTTCACCGCGGGATCCCCGGTCTCCGCCCGGATGAACTCCTCGCGCATGACGTCCGCCACCTTCGTCTCCCCCGCCGTCTTGAGCATGTCCGAGAAGGGCTGGAGCCTGTACATCGGCGACAGGTCCTCCAGCCACAGGAGATGGGCCGGCAGACTGTATTCGAGCAGATCCGTCAGCGAGAGCACGCCGCGCAGATCCCCCGTGTTGTCGATCACCGGAAGCTCCTCGCTCCGTGTCGTGGCGAACTTGCCGATCGCATCGAGGAGCGAATCGGTCTCCTGCAGGAGCGCGGGAAAGGGCTCCATCAGATCCTTTGCCGTCAGGAAATCGGGGATGTCGGAGGAACCGTCGGAAAAGAACGACAGGAATTCGTTGGGCGTGGCGGCCCGAGAGAGTTTCTCGGTGACCGAATCCTCCTCGAAGGCCTTGGCCAGCGCCGAGAGCAGCTGGAGATGGAGATTGGGGTCGTCCACCGGCGTCAAAAGCAGCACCATGACCTTGGCGGGGTAACTGCCGCCGAAATCGCATCCAGAGGGGATGCAGGCGACGGCCGTCAGAGGCTCGGCCAGTCCGCTGATGCGGGCGTGGGGGACGGCCAGTCCCGGCGCGACCATGGTGGGAAACAGCGCTTCGCGGCTCTCCACCTCGCGTTTGGCTCCTTCTACGTCCAGATCGGGGAAGTGCTTCTTGAGCAGTTCCATGAGCCCGGCAAGAACAACCTTGCCGTCCGGCTCGTCGATGCCGCACAGGATATTGTTGAGTTGAAGGAAGTCGCAGAAACTGCGGCGCACGTCTTTCATCATGCCCTCCCTTTCGATTTTCCGGTCCCTCAAAAAGTTTTCCGCATAATGTAACGTCACAAAGGCGATTTGGCAAATCTTTCAAGCAAAAAAAACGTTTTTTTTACCGGTTCCGGCGATCGGCAACGCTTTCGCGTTCGATAAGGGCGTAGGGGGTGAAGGCCTCGCGTTTCGCCACCGGGAAACCGAACCAGCTTCCGGAGTCGAACAATCTCTCCAGCGCCAGCCGGGCGCACTCCTTGAGCCGGGTGTCGATGGTCGTGAGCGGAGGCGTAAGCAGCTGTCCCCCGGGGTAGTTGGAGTACCCCATGACGGAAACGTCTTCGGGCACACGGAGCTTCAGGGAACGCAGCACGGCGTATACCCGCATGGCGACCCGGTCGGAGTGACACAAAATGGCTGTGGGAGGCGCGGGGGAGCGGAACCAGATCTCGAGCTGACGCCGGATATCCTCCTGCGTGTTGGGCACGAGGGCGACCGAATCGAGGGAGGAGGCCAGTCCGTTTTCCTTTAGAAAAGCGCGGAGAGTATCGGGAGTGAAACCGCGCAGTTCGCCGGGATTTTCCTCCGGCATCCGCAGGAAGAGGGAGGCGATGTGCCGGTGCCCGTGCTTCGCCAAATAGAGATAGGCGTCGCCGAAAGCCCGTTTTTCATCGGTGCGGAGCAGGAAAAAACCGAAGGAGCCGTCGCCGCTCAACCCGTGGGGGACGACCACCGGCAGACCCAGTTTTTTCACCTCGCAGGCGAGTTTTTCGGGAATGTGCCGGTGCCCCGTTTCGAGGATCACGCCGCTGATGCTCCGGGAGCGGATGATCGCCCGCCGCTCTTCTTCGGAGAAGGAGACGAAGAGGCTCTCGGGACAGACCTCGATGGTCACCGCCCGCTTCTCAGCCTCCTCTTCGAGCCCGGCGGCAATGTAGCGGCTGGGGGTCTCGAGGGTCTCGGTCCCGTCCGGCTGGATCAGAAGGAAGGTCCGCCTGCGGCTGCGCCCCGTGACAAAGGTGCCGCGGCTGCGGATGCGCTCGACGAGCCCCTCCGCCTCCAGACGGGCCAGGGCGCTGCGCAGCGTCACCTGACCGACGGCGAGACTTCTGGCCAGACGGATCTCCGTCGGCAGACGGCTGCCGGGCGGCAGGGTCTCGTCCATGATCGCCCGCTTGAGCTGGCCGTAGACCTGATCCTTTTTGCGTTCCAAAACGACCTCCCGCTCTGAAAATGTTCCTTTAATATATCGTAAATACGCTTTTTTTTCAAACCGCTCTTGCTTTTTCCCGCCGAATGTGCTAAAATATACAGACATAGAAACAAATGGAAACAATTCGGTGTGATGGGAACGGACACGCCATGAAAAAACTGTTTTTCGCCTTTCTGCCGGCGGCGGCCCTGTGCCTCTGCGGCGCAAAGCCGGAATCGGCCGCGAAGGCCCTCGCCTTCGAAGGGCCGCGGGTGATATCTCTGGCCAACAGCCGTCACGTGAATTTCGTGCGGAACGCTTCCGTCCGGGAAAACCTCAAGGACAAAACTCCGGCCTCCGTCGCCAATCCGGAGCGTTCGGGCAAAGAGGACTCCCATCCGCAGGGGGCGGTCTTCACTTGGAAACTGCCGCCGGATACGGCGCGGGCCGTCTTCGTCATCTCCGGCGGCAGCCGGATCCTCCGCTACGACGTCACGGGCAAGGAGCATCTGGAGCTTTTCAACCTCGAGCTCGCCCGCAACTACTACTGCGCTCTGGATGTCGTGACGCGGGACGGAAAGTGCATCCGGGCGCTGCGCCGGCTCAAGACGGCCAATCAGCCGCCGCGCTGGCTCAAATTGCCGGAGATCTCCAACGCGCGGGACATCGGCGGCTGGAAGACCGCCGACGGCAAGTTCCGCATCCGGCAGGGACTGCTCTACCGGGGCGGAGCGTTCGACAAGGTCCGGCATCTCACCAAGGAAGGCAAGAGGATCTTCTGCCGGGATCTGGGGATCAAGACCGATATCGATCTCCGCGGCCTCACCGGCTGCGAGCCGGGGCTGGAGAAGCACCCGCTGGCGGAGTACGGCGTCGCCCACTTCATAGAACCGGTGTCGCTGGATTACGACGCGCCCCAGGCGCAGCAGATGTTCGTCCGGCTGTTCCACGAATTCGCCAAGCCCCACATCTACCCGGCCTACTGCCACTGCGCGGGCGGCGCGGACCGCACCGGAGCCCTCATGTTCCTGCTGGAAGGCGTCCTCGGCCTGGACGACGAGACCCTTTTCACCGAATACGAACTGACCTCGTTCAGCGTCTACGGCGCCCGTTCCCGGAAGGGCCGGCTCTTCGGAAAACTGCTCAAGAAGCTCGAGACCTATGGAGACGCGTCGGTGCCTCTCCGCGAGAAGGCGGTGCGCTACCTGCTGGAGATCGGCGTCCCCCAGTCGGACGTCGACGCCATCCGCAACATCTTCCTCGAGAAGGTGATCGTGAAGGACGCGAAATAAGATGGGCCACAGTATTTACAGAGGCGTCACCCTCGGCGGGGACGCCGTGGAGCTGACCGTCGCGGGGAGCGTCATCGCCTCGGTCCGCGGGACGGAAAAGGTCCCCGGACTGCCCCGGCTGCTGCCCGCCCTGGTCGATGTGCAGCACAACGGAGCCCTCACCTGCGCCTACAACAACCTGACGGAAGACTCGGAGGAAGAACTCCGGAAGATCGCCTCCCATCTGCGCAAAAACTGCGTGGGGAGAGTCCTTGCCACCTTCACCACCGCCGACTACCCGCGGCTCTGCCGGGCGGCGGGGGCTTTGAAAAAACTCCTCGACGAAGACCGGGATGCCGACGCGCTCTTTCCGGGGATATTCCACGAAGGCGTGTTCATCTCCCCCGACGCGGGCTGGCGCGGGGGACACGATCCGGCCTTCATCCTCAGGCCCGACTGGGAAAATTTCGAGCGCCTCAACGCGCTTTCGGGCGGACGGGTCAAAATGGTCAACGTCGCCCCCGAGGTCGACGGCGCCATGGATTTCATCGCCCGGGCCGTCTCTTCCGGGATCAAAGTCGCCCTCGGACACTGCCACCCGGGAACGGAGATCATCCGCCGGGCGGCGGCGCTGGGCGCGACGGCGGTCACCCATTTCGCCAACGGCGCGGCGCCGAAGATCCACCGGTTCAGGAATCCCTTCTGGGGCTTCCTCGACACGGAGGAGCTGGCCCTCGGTCTGGTGGGCGACGGCTTCCATCTGCCCCCCGAGGTCGTTCACGTCGCGCTGAAATGCAAGACGCCCGAAAAATGCTTCATGGTCTCGGACGCCAACATCTACTCCGGCTGCGGACCGGGTCTGTACCACCGAATCGGCGGCCTGGACTGCGTCATAGAAGAGAACGGCTTCATCCATGTGGCGGGTCAGGAGATCCTCGCAGGCGCCTGGTTCCAGCAGAACCGCAGCGTGAAATTCCTCACGGAGAGGTGCGGCGTCGACTTCGACACCGCGTGGAAGATGTGCTCCATCAATCCGGCGAAAGTCGCCGGGATCGATCTGCCCCTGCTCCGGGAAGGCGACGAGGCGACCTTCGTCGTTTACCCCGAAGCCGGAGAGCCGAAACTTGTTTTCAGGGGGAATCTGTAAAGGGGATAATGAAATGAAACGGAACTTCAGCATGAAACACCATCCGCTGCCCGCGGTCTGGCGCGACCGGCGCGACGCGGGACGCTTCACCGAACTTACGACCTTCCCCGACGACTGGGCCGGATACGCCCCGGTCCTGCGGGCGAAATTGCGGGAACTCATGGGCGTGACCTACGACCCCGCCCTGCCTCTGGACAGCAGCGTCATCAACAGTTTCACCCACGAGGGGATCACCGTCCGCAACGTGATCTATCAGACCCGCCCGGGCCTTTACACGACGGCGACGCTTTATCTGCCGAAGGGCAAGGGGCCCTTCCCCGGGGTCATCAACATGCACGGTCACTGGCAGCAGGGCCGTCTGGCCGCCCGGGTCCAGTCAAGAGGGATCATGCTGGCGAAATCGGGGTACGTCGTCCTGTCTCCGGACACCTTCGGACAGGGGGAGCGCTGCACGGTCCACGGGAAATTCGAGTACCACGGCCGGACGCTGGGCGGACACGTTTTCGATCTGGGCGAGACCCTCATGGGCTGTCAGCTCGTCGACAACATGCGGGGCGTGGACTTGCTCGCCTCCCTGCCTGAAGTCGACGCTTCCCGCCTCGGCGCCACGGGAGCCTCCGGCGGCGGCAATCAGACCATGTATCTTGCCGCCATGGACGAGCGGATCAAGGCCGCCGTCCCCGTGTGCAGCGTGGGCTCCTTCGACAGCTATCTCGGGCAGGCCAACTGCGTCTGCGAGACACTTCCCGGCGGCCTGCTGGTGACGGAAATGGCGGGGATCCTCGCCCTGACCGCGCCCCGGGCCATGCTCATCTGCACGGGGTTGTACGACGTCAAGACTTTCTCTCCGCAGGAGATGCTGCGCAGTTTCGACGCCGCCATGCCGGTCTTCAAAAAGTTGGGCGCGGCCGAAAATTTCACCTACCGGATCTTCAATCAGGGCCACGCCTACTCCCCCGCGGCGCGGGAGGCGATGCTGGGCTTCTTCGAACTCCACCTCAAAGGTCTCGGTCACGGCATGCCCAAGGAGGAGCCCGCCTTCACGACGATCGGCGAAGACAAACTCATGGCGTTTTCTCCGGGGAAGCGTCCAGAAAAGGTGTGTTCGCTCGTCCGCTATCTGCAGAAGCGTGGGGAAGAGCTTCTCGACGCTCTCGAAGCACGCAAAACATTTCTGCCGGCCGCGGAACGGAAAAAACTCGCGGAGGTCCTGAAACTCGACGGTTCGCTGAAAATCTCCTCCGCCGTGGAACTTGCGCCCGAAAAAGGGTGGCGGCGGTTCCAGCTCTCGTTCACGGACGGGAGGATGCTGCCTCTTCTCGTGTTCGACGGCGAAGGGGAAATAACGCTCTTCACCCACGTCTCCGGCACGGCGGGCATCCCGGCGGAGGCCGTCGAAAAGGCCGTCCGGGCGGGAGGTGCCGCAGCGCTCATCGACCTTTCACATCAGAGCGAAAACGTGACGGAGCCCGAGCGGGTCATGCCCTACCACCAGACGGCGCGCAGCCTCATGTGGCTGGGACGCACCCTCATCGGAGAATGGACATCGGAACTCTGCGCCGTGACGGATTTCCTCACCGGAAAGTTCCCCCGAAAAAAGATCGTTCTTCACGGTTATCGCGAGGCGGCCGCCGCCGCGCTCTTTTCCTCCGTTTTCTCCGACAGGATCGCCAAGGTCGTTCCGGAGGAGGCTCCTGTCTCCTTTGCCTTCACGAAACAAAGCGATTTTTACGGGATGGCGTTCTTCATCCCGGGCATCCTCAAGTGGGGCGACGTGCCGCTGGCCGCCGCGCTCAGTCAGGCCGAGGTCGTCTGGATCTCGCCCCGGCACGCCGACGGGTCGCCCGCCGCCGCGCCGAAAGAAAAAACGGCTTCACTCAAGTCGAAATTCAAACGAAAGGGGTAAAAGTGAAGATCCGACAGTTTCAGGGAAAAACGTTCCGCATGCCCTCCCCGCTCCGGGCAGTGCTGACCGCTGCCGCCGTCTTTTCCGTACTTTCCGTCTTTGCCGCGAGCCCGATGGAAAAGATCCGGGCCCGGGAAAGAAAAGAGGCGGCAGCAGCGGCGGCGATCATCAAACTGACCGGCCCCAAAACGCTGACCGTTCCCAACGAGCGCCACACCGCGTTCATCAATAATATCGAAAAACGCCGGGAACTCAAGGACCAGTCCCCCGAGGACATAACGGCGCCGGGCCGGCTCGGACACGAGGACTCGCTTCCCTGTCAGGCGGTCTTCAAGTGGACCACGCCTCCCGACGCGGTCCGCGGCGTCTTCGTCGTCTCCGGCGACCGGGAGATCTTCCGTTTCGACATCACGGGGAAAGACAGCATCACCGTCGACAACCTCAAAGCGGGGATCCGTTATTCCTGTTCCGCGGAGTTCATGCTCAAATCGGGCAAGACGCTCCGGCAGATGACGGTTCTCACGACGGCGGATGCGCTTCCCAGATGGATCCGTCTGCCCGGCGCCTCCAACGTCCGCGACGTCGGCGGCTGGAAGACCGCCGACGGGAAATACCGCGTCCGGCAGGGACTGCTCTACCGGGGCGGCGAGTTCGACCGGAGGACCCGCCTCACACCGGAAGGCCGGCAGATTTTCCTCAAGATCCTCCGGATAAGGACGGACCTCGACCTGCGGTCTCACGCGGGCCTCGAACCGGCCGCCCCCGAATATCTCTTCGAGAAGGAGGGTGTCCGGCAGGTGCTTCTGCCCTACTCCTCCGTCAAACTCGGTCAGCCCGCCGGAAGACGCGTCGTCGCCGAGCTCTTCCACGAGCTCGCGAAAAACGAGACCTTCCCGGCCTACATCCACTGCGCCGGAGGAGCCGACCGCACGGGCTCGGCCATATTCCTGCTCCTCGGCGTCCTGGGCCTGGAGGACGAGGAAATGCTCACCGAGTTCGAGCTGACCTCCTTCAGCGTCTACGGCAAACGCTCCCGGAAGGGCTGGGTCTTCAAATGCACGCTGGATGAACTTGCCAAGTACGGCAGCAAGGGGGATCCGCTCCGGCGGAAAGCCGAACTTTTCCTGCTGGACTGCGGCGTTTCTCAGGCGGACATCGCCGCCATACGCAATATCTTTCTGGAAAAGATCCTGTCCGACGCGCCCGCTCCGAAAAAGGCGGCCGCCGGGAAAAAGTGAAAAAAAACAAGCGCAAGTCATGGAAATACCGATCAAAATCATCCACACGGGAGGAATGAAATGAAAGGACAGTGCAACTGCGGTGCCAAAGCGTTCACGCTGATCGAGCTCCTGGTCGTGATCGCCATCATTGCGATCCTCGCGGCCATGCTGCTGCCCGCGCTCCAGAAGGCCCGGGACCGTGCCAAAACCGCCACATGCGCGGCCAACCTCAATCAGCTGGGGAAATATTTTGCCGGCTATGCCAACGACTTCGGGGGCATGGTCCTGCCCACCTACTACAAGGACGGAACCTCGACGGTGCCCTGGTCGCTGCTCATGCAGAAAACCGGATATATCAGTTCCGTCAACAACAAATACCTGCGGTGTCCCCTCGTGGTTGCCTCCAAGGCCGACTCATCGGCCACTCAGGAGACCTACGGCATGCCGGACAACTTCGGCGGTTCCTTCGACAGCGCCAAGATCTACAAGATCGACCGGCCGCGGTACCGGCTGAGCACGAAGATACTTTCTCCGTCGAAGTTCATCATGCTGACCGACACCTGTCTCAAGACCGCCACCCAATTCAGGCAGACCTTCTACATCTCCTGGGCCGGATACGATCAGGCCAACAGTTCCAACCGTTACATCCACACCCGGCACGGGGGCATCGCCAACGTCGTCTGCCCCGCGGGGAACATTCTGGTCGTCAACAGGGGACTCGCCGAGTCGAAGCTCGAGTGGGGCGTCGACACCCTGGCGAATCTGTCGTCGTATTTCTACGGTGCGGAGAATATCCAGAGGCTGTAGGATCCGCGTATGAAAAGGGCGTTTCTCCCATTGCTGCTGACGGCCGCCGTCTCCGCGTCGCCGGCATCGGCGGACAGGCAGCTGCTGCTGAAGACGGGCTTCACCGGCGGCGTGCTGAGCGTTCCCGCCGCGGAAACGCCGCCTGTCATCGACGGGACCTGCGGTTCGGACTGGCGCGTTTTCACGGAACTCCGCGGCTTCTCGGGGGGGAAACGCCTGCTGCTTGCGGGACGGCAGGGCAAGGTCCGGCTGTGCCGCGACGACAAACACCTTTACCTTGCGGTCATCACGTCCACGCCCTCCAACGATCCGGGGGGGAGTCTTTTGACTTCGGCCCGCGGGCGGGACAGCGCTGTCTACGGCGACGACTCCGTCGAGATCTACCTCAAAAACGGAAAAACCGGTCACATCCTGATCGCGAACGCGGCGAACGCCGTATACGATGCAAAATACGAGGATGATGGGAAAAACAAAAACGCCGCATGGGATTTCAAGGACGTCAGGATCGCGAGCCAGGTCGAATTCGGCTGGTGGACGTTGGAACTGGCCATCCCCCTCCGGGAGATCGGCAGTCCGGAAGAGATCAAAATGAACGTCATGCGCAACTGGAGCGGCCTCGGCGCAAGTTCCCTCAATTACACCCCCCGCTATCTGAACGAAAAATACATGTTCACGGCGAAACTGACAGGCAAGTCCCCCGCCGTCAGGGAGCTTGCCTGGGGAGAACCGGAAAACGGCCGCTGGAGTTTTGCCGCGCAGACGGACGATCCCGCAGAGGAGCCCCTCGTTTTTTCGGTGCTTCTGCATCATAACGAAAAGAAGGGCGTCGTGACGGACGGAGAGTCCTCGGCGGTCATCCCGTCCGGAGGACAGGGCAAGGTCTCTTTCGACGCCGAAGTCAAAAGCGGCAATATCCGCATGCTGACGCTCCTGCTCCGGGGAAAAGACTCCGGCAGGATCTTCCATGCGCGCCGGGTCATGGTCCAGAAGGGAGCCGCCCTGGGCCGCCGCCCGGTCACGGGAACATTTTCCGTTCCCGGTCTCGGTTCCGGCCAGACGTATCTGCTCCCCGGGTACGGCAAACTCGCAGTCGAGTTCCGCCCCGCCGCCGGCAAGGGACTGAAAGGCGTTGCCGGAAACATCAGGGGGAGCCGCACTGTACCGTTCACCTCCGTCCGGGGCCTTTGGACCGCCCGGCTGCCGATCCCGGAAAAGCCGGGAACGTATCCGCTTGACATGACTTTTTCGACCGGCGACGGTCAGGTCCGCCGCGAAAACGGCGCAAGTTCGATCGCGATCCGCCGTTTCGGATGGGAGAAAAACGGTATCGGCAGGGCCAAAATCATCCTGCCGCCCTTCACGCCGCTGGAAACGGCGCAGGATACGGTCAAAAATCTCACCTCTCTGCGCAAGATCTCTCCCCAGGGGCTCTACAGTTCGCTTGTGACAGAAGGCCGCGAAATGCTGGCAGGACCGATGACGTTCTCCCTCGCCGTCGACGGGAAACCGGAAGTTCTGCGGGCGCGCAGCAGCCGCCTCGACAGGGACGAAACGGGGTATTCGGCAGCATCCGTCTGCGTCTCGGCGACAGATTCGGGCGTGTCGCTGACGACGCGCGGCCGCTTCGAATGCGACGGGTTCCACTGGCTCGCCGTCGATCTCGAAGCCCCCCGGAAATGTATGATCGGCCGCCTGACGCTCACCATCCCCCTGAGGGACGCGGAAGTGCCGTTTTTCCACGCCGTCGCCAACGAACTGCGGACGAATCCCGCGGGCGCGCTGCCGCCGGGAGAGGGTCTGCTCTGGGGCGGAAGCAGACTGCCGCGGAAAAAACACTTCGGCGAGGAACTCCTGCACCCGCAGATGGTCCCCTATCTGTGGCTGGGCGCGGAAAGCCGGGGGCTCTCGTGGTTCATGGATTCCTCCTTCGGATGCAAACTCGACCGCACGAAAGATGCCGTCAGGATCCTGCGGAAAAACGGCGTCGTCTCCGTCGAGATCGATCTCATCAACCGGCCCGTCGTTCTGGACGGCAAAAAGAGGACGATCGAATTCGGTTTCCATCCGACGCCGGTCAAACACGTCACGGGCGATCTCCGGAAAGTTTTTTACGATTGCGAGGGGAAATCCATTCCGGGAGCTTACCGGGCGCAGTTCATTCTGCCCGACTGCACGGTCAATTTCCCCTCGCGGTGGAGCAAATATCCCCTCAACAAAGATTATTCGCACCTGACGGCCTTTACGGACATTCTCAAAAACGGGGAGAAGCTGCCGTCCTCCTACAGCCAGGGCCTTGCTGCGTCCGCGCCGGAGATCGAAAAACTGCTGAAAAAATTTCCGGGCGGCAGGGAATACGCCCAGCGTCGGCAGAAACAGATCACGGCGTTCCTCAAACTTTACACGGCAAGCCGATACCGGGGAAAGACCCTCCCCTTCGCCTACTTCGACCACCGGCTGGAATTTCTGGGCGCCCCCGAAACAGCGTATTACCAGAGCGAGTGGTGGAACCCCGCCGGACACAGTTATTTCGCGGCACTGCGGACCACCATGACGCCCTCAAATGTGGACTATCTGGTCTATTATCTCTCGAAAGCCGTGGAGGCGGGACTTCACGGCATCAACCTCGACGACGCCTATCTGATGCCGGACACGAACCCGCATACGGTCGGACGCATCGACGACGAGGGCGAGATCCACGCTTCGGCGGGGATCCTCGCTCTTCGCGAACTTCTCAACCGGCTGGCGGTCGTGCTCCATGAAAAAAACAAATATCCCATGGTGCTCAACGTCCACATGACGGACGCGCTGCTCGTGCCCTGTTTCGCCAAAGTGACGGTGCAGACGGGGTTCGAACTCAAATACGGAGAAAATCCCCATCAGGAGCGTTTCACGCCTGAATACATCCGCACCGTCGGACTGGGAACCAAGATCGGGGCCGATTCCCTGATGCTCCGGGGGATCCTCCGGAAAAAGACCCCCGTTGACCGGTGGAAGAAAAAGGAAAACGCCCTCCTCCGCAATCTCTGGGGCGTGATGCTGCCCCACGGCATCCGTCACGCCAACAGCCAGACCGATGAGATCCTGATGCTTTACCGCAAGCTGGTCGATTTCGGCATCTGCGAGGAGGACTGCACCTTCGTCCCCTACTGGGAAAAGAAAAACGATCTGAAGGCCGGGGGCGTTCTGGTCAGCAGTTACAGACGGCCGGGCAAAACGCTCGTCATCCTCTCGAATTACTTCGACAGCAAGGCAAGAAGCGTCAAGCTGGACATCGACCGCGGCGCGTTCGGTCTGAAAAACAAACCGGCCGCCGCCGACCTCGAGACCGGACGGCCGGTCGATCCGGAACAAGAGATCAACATACAAGGCTATGATTTCCGTCTGATCCAACTCACCCATAACACAGGAGGTACGAAATGAGAAAAGACAGAATGACGGGGCAGAAGGGACATCTTACCATCGGCGAAACTCGGAGGACGCGTTCGGGCTTCACGTTGATCGAGCTGCTGGTCGTGATCGCCATCATCGCGATCCTTGCGGCCATGCTGATGCCCGCGCTGCAGAAGGCCCGGATGTCCGGACAGAAGGCGTCGTGCATGAGCAACATCAAAAATCTGGGCAGCGTGTACGTCATGTACACCGATCAGAACGACGCCATGTTCCCCAGCGACTGGCAGAGTGAGTCCTACCGGAACCCCGCCTTCCCCACAAAAGACACCGGCTACGGCTGGTCCTGGACCAGTCTGCTCATGGGAGCCAAACTGATCCCGAAGCAGTGGGCCAACAAGGGCGGGATCCTCAACTGCCCCTCCGTCCCCGGAAACTCCAACAGGTACACCCACTTCGGCATCAACCGGGGACTCGGCATCCAGGCGAAGAACTCCAGCTACAAGAACAAAGGCGTCTGGAAGCTCGACGCGACCCTGACGTTCTTCAAGAGCACGACCATCAAGGCGCCCTCGCGGATCGCGCTCGCAGGTGACTGCACCGCTTTCCAGATCGATCCCTCCAATACGAACAGCAACGGCATCGGACCCACGGGAAGCGACTTCGTCCGCCACGGGGAAGTCATCAACATGGTCTTCACCGACGCCCACGCGGAAACGATGCCGCTCTCGATCATGCCGGGGATCTGGACCAGCGCCAGCCGCGGAAGGAAACCCTGGTTCTACAATTGATCCCGCCCCCCACACTTGAGGATAACGGCATGAAAAGCAAAATCGCAATTCTCCTCGCGCTCTCCGGGATCGCCCTCGCGGCGGCGGAACCGAAACTGGTCGCCGCTCCGGGGCGCTCCGCCGCCGTGGAGCGAAAGCAGTTCGACATCAACGGCCGCGACTACTGGTATCTCCTGAAAGACACCTGGTACACCATCGACGACCTCAAAAACGAGCCCTTCGTCCGCGAATCGGGGACTTTGAGCGTCAAATGGGGCGTCAAGTGGGAGAACAACAACCCGCCGCGGACGCTGTTCCTCCGGAGCCTCAAGGTGACAGGGAACGGTTCGGCGCAGAATTTCACCCTCAAGATAACGCCTCGCGAGGATGACACCAAGATCTACAACACGGCGCATCTCGCCGACGGAGACGAAAAAACCGTCTGCGCCGTGAGCGGCAGCGTCGCCTCGTCGAAAAACCGCTATCTGCCGGTGGAGGCAGAGATCGCCCTCGCCTTTCCCGAGCCCGTTGCCGTCTCGAAGCTCACCCTCGCCTACGGGGCGGGCCGGAGCAAAGAGATCGGAAACGTCCGCTTCATGTGCGCCGGGCAGGAACTGCGCCCCGCGTCGCTCCGGAAAGAGAACGGCCTTCTGACCGCCGTTTTCCGCAACGCGCCCCGGTCGCGGGAGCTCACCCTTCTCTGCGGGTCCGCCGTTCCGCGGATCGTTCTGCAGGACTTTCCCGCCGACCAGCAGGCGCGTCTGCTCAAATATCCCTTCGTGAGCCACCTCATGCGGCCCGTCCCCTTCGGCCTCGAGCCCGGCAACTTCGACAAGGCCGCCGCCGCGCAGCTTCTGAGCAAGTACAAAAAGACCCACAAGGGCATCTGCTTCGCCGAATGGGACTCTCAGGCCTTCTTCCAGTCCCTGAACGAAAACAACCGTCTCTTCGTCGAAACGGTGACCCAGTTCGGGAAGAAACCCGACGACAGGGAGGGTTTCGCCGACTACATGAAACGCTTCTGGAACTGGCACAAGGCCATTTTCTTCGACGACATCTTCGGCATGAGCGGCGCCTTCGGCACCGTTCACTACGGCATGGAGTGGGGCGGCAAGATCGCGGCCATGGAGCTCACCAACCACACCTCCACCATTCCCCACCGGACCCTCATGCGCTACACCGCAGGCGCGGGACGGCAGTACGGCCGCCCGTGGATGCTGTATCTGGCCTACTATCTGGGCAAGTTTTCGCCCAACTCCACCAGCGTCATGGCGCCGAAAAACGCGAAGACCTGGGTCGGCGGACCGGATGCGGGCATCTCCCCCTCCTTTTCCCGGAGGATATTCCTCTCGGCCTACTTCATGGGCGCCAACTACCAGAGCTTCGAAGCCCAGCCCTGGGGACAGGCGGAGAAGTCCGGCGGCAAGGTCGTGCTCAACGCCAACGGAAAAGTTCTCAAGGAGTTTTACGAATTCGTCCGTTCCCCCGAGGGGAAACGCGGCACGTGGTACACCCCGATCCTGCTGGCCGTCGACTATCTCCACGGCATGACCCGCGACGGCGACGTCTGGACCTGGAGCGGCGTCAAGGTCCCGCAGACCCAAGGCGACCTGATGGGGAAACACTTCAACCGCGCCATCGATCCCTGGGACGGACAGCGGGAAGCATGGAACAAGCCGCCCTACAGCCACAACATGCACAACTCCCCCCTCGGCGACATCTTCGACACCGCCATCGGCAATCCCCCCTCGGGGAAATATCCCCGTTTCGAGGACTACGCCGTGGTCGTTCTGCCGGACGGCATCGCCATCGACGGCATGCTGAGACTCAAGCTCGAGTCCTACGTCTCCTCGGGCGGTACGCTGGTCATCAACAGCATCCATCAGAAAAGCCTGCCGGAGAAGATGATGTCGGCCAAGATCCTGCCCCAGACCGTGACGGACTCCGGGCTTGTCATCCCCAAGGTGAGGCTCGTCCGCGCCAAGCCCGCGCTGCGCACCGAAAAAGGCACGATCTTCGCCGTTCAGCAGAAGTACGGCCTCGGGCATGTCATCATGACGCTGCCGGAGTATCTCATCGGCGAGGATAAGGAACAGCCCAATGTCTGCATCACCCGGCTGCTGGAAAAACTCCAGAGCGAAGTGCTGCCCTTCAGCGTTTCCGGCGACTGTCAGTTCATCGTGAGCCGTCTGGCCGACGATCACTGGAAGGTCGCCGTCATCAACAACAAGGGCGTGCTCAAGGAGCCCTGGGAACGCAAGGAGCGGTACGATGAAAAGTACACGTCAGAGGTCACCCTCAAGCTCCCGGAAAGCGCTGAAGTCAGCTCCGTCTACCGGAAAAAAGAACTTTCCCGTTCGGGCGGGGAAGTGCGCTTTTCCCTCCCGCCGGGAGAGGTGACGGTCCTCGAGATCAAAAACCTGAAAATGAGCGAAAAGTCCAGCCTGCCCCTGCTGGCGGAGTGGCCCCTCGACGGCTCGAAAGGCAAGGCCTATACGGGACGGATGAAGGACGCGGAGTATGACATGAAGTACGCCGCCCTGCCCTCGGGAAGGAAGGTCTACGACGCCTCCAATCCCAAGACCGCCGTCATCGTGAATTACATGCCCGGCTTCGAGCTCAACAAGGGCAGTTTCGAGTTCTGGGCCGCGCCGGATTTCAGCGCGAAACTCAGCGACCGGGGCGGTTACCCGCTGGCCGCGCGCTTTTTCCGGATCCAGTTTTACAGACAGAGGTGGAACTACACGCTCTACGACGCCGTCACCATGCCCGGCCCCGCCGCCGAGGACGGCCGCTGGGATCACATCGTCTTCACCTGGGACGGTTCCGAGAGCCGCTTCTTCGTCAACGCAAAGGAGTACACCGACAACGGTGTCCCGCTCAAAACCTATCTGCCCATCTGGGACGGCAAATTCGACATCGCCACGCTCCACCGGGGCCGCCGCACCTTCGGCGGCAAGATCAGCGCCGTGAAGCTCTACGCCAAAGCGCTCACCCCCGAGGAGATCCGCGAGCTGTACGAGAGATCGGCTCCCGATTACAGGAAATAAAATTTCGGAAAGGAAAAAGTCTTCATGAAAACGATCTGTTCTTTGCTGTGTCTCGCCGCCGCTTTCGCGGTCTCGGCGGATATCACGCTCTACAACGACACCTTCAAACGCAAGGCTCCCGGAAAAAGCAAGGCCTGGCGGATGATCAACACGAGAAATTACGCCGACCTCGAAAACAACGCCCTGGTCCTCAAGGAGGATAAGCGCTACATCACCAACGCCACGATCATCCGGGGCGAACAGCCCTTCGGCGGCAAGTTCCTCTTCACCATCGAAAAGACCGACCCGGGCAGCTACAAGATGGGCATCCTGCTGCGGGGGAACGATCAGAAGGACTCCTTCCTCTACAGCGAACCCCAGCAGGGCAAGGGCCGTTACGAAGTTATCCTGCCCCGGGGCGCGCGGCGCATCGAACTGGTGCTGGAGGGCAAGGGGCAGTACAAGGACGCCAAATTCGTGCGTCTTGTCGACAACACCTGCCATCTCGAAGCCTATCCCGCCTACCAGCTGGTGAAGGGCGAGCCCGAGAAAGTGACCTTCAAACTCTTCCGCAACGAGAAGGAGGTCCCCGGAGCGGAGATCAAAACGGACGGCCTGGAAGCAGCTTATCCCGAATCCGGCGCGACCGTCCGGGCCTATGTGGAAAAGGGCGATCCCGCGCCCTTCGACGCCGTCGCGCAGAAGATCAAGCTCGAGAAGCCCGTCAGCATCCTCTACATCGGCGACTCCCTGACCCATTTCGACATCGGCCACAACCACGTGGACAAGGTGGGCTATTTCCTCAACAAGTTCAATCCCGGCAAAGCGAAGGTCTGGAACTACGCCTGCGGCGGCGACGAGATCCAGCGGATCGTGGAGCGGCTCAACGGCAAGAAATCCGGCCGCTGGGGATTCCGCTACGACGACATCTGGAACCACACCTACGACTGGGCCATCGTCTTCCTCGGCCACAACGACACCAAGGCCAGCAGCAAGGACAATTACAAAATTGCGGTCATTCCGCCGGAGAAACAGCGCGTCCTCTATGAAGAGCTGATCAAAAAGCTTCAGGCCAAGGGCATCAAGCGCATCATCCTCATGAGCTCCAGCTCCTCCAATTTCGAAGTCTGCAAGGCCAACTCCGACAAGTTGAAGAGGGTCCACAACCGCTTCGGCGACCCCGTCCATCAGGAGGCCTTCAACGAAGTGTTGAAAGAACTGGCCAAAAAGCACGGTCTCGAGTACATGGACCTCTACACGCCCATGAAGGCCCGGCCGGACAAGGCGAAACTGCTCAAGGCCACCGACGGCGTCCACCTGAGCCCCGAGGGCCATGACTTCGTCGCGCTGGAAACGCTGAAATACCTCTCGACAACCAACAAATAAGCCCCCTCTTTTCCCCGGAGAACGTCGTCTATGAAGAAAGTCGTCATCGTCGGCTGCGGTCTGAGGCTCCTGGCCTTTGCGAAAGCGCTGAAAACCACCTACAGTCGAACGCACCATCTTGCGGCGCTCATGGACATCGATCCGGGGAAAATGCGCGGTTTCGCCCGGTGGATGGAGTTGGACGTGCCATTGTACACCGATTTCGACAGGATGTGCGAAGAGATCGCTCCCGATCTTGTCATCATCGGCACGGTGGACGTGTTCCACGCCGAGTACATCCGCCGGGCGCTGGACAAGAAGATCGGCGTCATCTCCGAAAAGCCCCTTTGCGTCAACCGGGAGCAGTGTCTGGAGATCCGGGAAGCCTGCCGGCGCAATCCCGAAGTATTCGCCGTCACCAGTCACAACTCCCGCTACCGCCCCGTGGCGCAGACGCTGAAAAAACTCCTCGACGCGGGGACCGTGGGGAAAGTGCTTTCCCTCGAATATCACGAGATGCTCGACCGGGTCCACGGGAAAAGCTATTTCCGGCGCTGGAACTCCCGGAGGAAATACTCCAACGGGCTGGAACTGCACAAAAGTTCCCACCACTTCGACAAGATGAATTTTCTGCTCAACTCCCGGGCCGTGGAGGTCTCCGCCGCGGGCGGGCTTCTGGCCTACGGGGCGAAAGCGCCCCACAAATACGAGGGGGTCCACTGCCACGACTGCCCGCACAAGGACGCGTGCCCGGACTTTTTCGCCTACGAGAAAAAGCTCTTCGACTCCGACATGTACACCCCCGATATGTGCATCTGGTCGCCGGAGATCGACATCGAGGACACCTTCTCGGCCTCGATCCTCTTCGAGAACGGCGTGCGGGCCTCCTACAGCCTCTGCGCCTACGCCGATTACGAGGGGGAGATCATCAATATCCAAGGCACAACGGGCCGTCTGGAGGCCCGGCAGCTCACCTACAAATCGAACGTCGACGACGTGCACAACATGACCTCCGTGCCCGTGGAGAGCATCAAACTTTTCCGCTTCGGCGCAAAAGAGCCCGAAGAGATGCCCATCGTCCGGGGCGAAGGCGCCCACGGCGGCGCGGATGCGAAGATATTTTCGGAGCTTTTCGCCGTTCCCCCCGCCCCTTCCCTGCCCTCCATCGAGGACGGGATCCAGGCGGTGCTCACCGGCGACGCCCTCGTCCGGAGCATCCGGGAGAAGCGCACGGTCCGCGTCCAGACGGAAGACTGACCGGTCAGCGCCGTTCGAGGATCACCACGCTGAACACGCGGTGGTTGGCGATCGTCAGCGTCACCGTGTCGTTCTCTTTGGAAAATCCGGCTTCCGCCGTTCCGTCCACAGAGTGGTTCACCGCGCGGAAAACACTCCGCGCGGCGGGACATTTCACCGCGGCCCGGAAGGGCGCGTCGGGGCCCCGGGCGGGTCGCAGCAGCGTGTCGTGACGACTGGTGACCGCAAGCGCGAGGCGTCCGTCAGGCAGTTCGTAAAGATTGCCCTCGTATTCCTCCGGCAGAGAAAAGGGCTCCGGATCGAGGACCCAGACGCACCCGGCCAGAAGATCGGCGAGAGGCCCGCAGAGATGGAAAAGCGTTTCGACGTTTTCGGGGTACGGCTCGGGAACGGGACGGGCCACGTCGCCGCTTACGGACCAGCTGCCGCCGCAGACGAGGCAGAGACGGAACATGGACTCCACGTCAGCGCAGCTCGATGCGTAGGAGTGGATGAGCAGCCCCTTGCTCCCGCAGGTCATGTACTGGTAGGTGCGCGCCAAATCCCCCGTTCCCTCGGACATCATGCCGTCCACGCATTGGGCGACTTCGATGCTGAAGGGTCCGTTGGCCCACAGCGACTTCCCTGACGCATGGAGGATCTCCGCGATGCGCTCCAGGGGCTCCAGACAGGCGTCGCCGTAGCGGGAAACCTCCCGTGTGCCGACGGCGCTCCTGCCGTCCGCGTGGGCATAGTCCATCATGTGGTAGCAGAGCTGATCGAGAAACACGCCGTCAAGGTCGGGATACAGGGCGAAGAACCGGTCGATCTGCGCCATGAGGTGCTCGTGGAAAGAGGTCCCCGCACCGGGCGTGACGAAACAGCAGTTTTTCCACGTCGGAACGATGTGCCCCGCGGCGTCCCGGACGACGGCGTCGGGGAAGCATTTTTCCGCATCGGGGATGAAGCAGTCCCCGTAGGCCTGAAAATAGACCAGCGCGCGGATGTTCCGCTTGCGGAGTTCAGCGATGTGCGCGTTGACCCGCTCCGGCGTGAACTTCTCCGGACAGGGGACCTCGGGATAGTCGTGGCGGATGACGGACTCCCACGCGGGCGCTTCGGGCGCATACTCGCCGTAGCGGGGAAAGTGATTGTGCACCTCGGCCCACAGGGGAGCGTATTTTTTCCGGACCTCGTCGAGGTATCCCGTCTCCATCTGGGGATTGGTGATGAGAAACGGTCCGACGCCCCGGGGAAGCTCCGGGTTCGGCGCGGCGAAAAACGCGGGGAATTCCTCCTTCCAGAAGGCCAGCGCCGGGCGGAAACAGCCCGCCGTCGCGGCGTACCACAGCTCGCAGGAGGCGGGACGTCCCTCCCCCAGCAGCAGGCAGGAGAACTCCACGTCGACGCCCTCGCCGTGGTAGTCGCGGAAGACAAAGGCCAGACGGCCGCCCCGGGGACCGCCCAGAGGCGCGCCGAAAACCAGTCCGGAATCCTCCTTCGGCGCGTAAAGGGCCACAGCGGGGATGACCGTTCCGTAGCAGACGTCCTCGTAAAAGAGCTTGAGCCCGCCGAGATCCGGCAGATCCCGGGGAAAAGCCCGATGAGCCGACCAGACTTTCAGCGGATACACGTTTTCCGGGTAGGAGACGGGGATGCGGAATGTCACGGCGCGCACGGCGGCTCCCGGCGCGGGTTCGGCCCGCAGGCGGCGCACGATCTTTTTTCCTTCAGCGGAGAAGGTTTCGAAAACAGTGAAATCGCAGTCCGGCCAGCGGTAGACGAAAGCCCCCTCCCCGCGGCGCTCCGCGGCGGCCTCTTGCGCAACATAAATCCTGTGCCGGAGATCGTCCTGAACTTCGAAGTCCAGAGGAAAAGCGTCGAAAGCGAGTTTTCCGGCCGCAAGCCGGGTCACCCGGCCCCGGTCGTCGAGAGTGAGGTCAAGCGCCGTTCCGCCGTTGACGGCGCGCAGGGAAAAAGCCATACGCCACCTTTCAAAAAAATCAGATGTTTTCCAGTTCCTTCCGGAAGGGGGACATCACCCGGTCGAACACGCCTTTCGCATACGAAATGCACATGCCGTAATTGGTCACGGGGACCCCGGCCCCCGCGGCCGCCTGCAGACGGGTGAGCATCTCCCGGCGGTTGAGCATGCATCCGCCGCATTGGACGATGAGTTTGTACCGGGAAAGATCCTCCGGAAAATCCCGGCCGGAAGACACGTCGAACTCGAGACGCGCCCCGGTACATTCCCGGAGCCACCGGGGGATCTTCACCCGGCCGATGTCGTCATCGGACGCGTGATGGGTACAGGCTTCCGCGATGAGGATCCTGTCGCCGTCCTCGAGCTTTCCGATGGCCTTCGTCCCGGCGGCGAGAAGCCGCATGTCCCCCTTGAGCCGGGCGAAGAGAATGGAAAAAGTGGTGCAGGGCACTTCCTGCGGCGTCTCGCGCACGACGAGGTCGACCGCCTGGGAGTCGCAGACGACGAGATCCGGCTTCCGGCGCAGGAGCCGGAGGGATTCCGCATAAGCGTTTTCCTTGACGGTCAGGACGATCGAATCCCGGTCGAGGGCATCCCGGAGCGTCTGCACCTGTGGCATGATGAGCCGCCCCTTGGGCGCTTCGATGTCGATGGGCACGACGAGGACGGCCAGACCTCCCGGGGGAAGCACGCCGCCCAGCAGGGGCGGCGGGGAGATGTGATCCTCGGGCAGGACCCCGATCAGGGCTTTTTTGAAGTCGGCCAGATACTTTTCGCGCCGGTCCCGGTCGGTCCCGGAAACGGCGGCGACGGCCGACGCGCCCCGCGCCTTCAAATTCTCAAGGAATGCACCGTCGGGGGGCGCGGCGTCGCTTTTCGTGACGGCGGCGATGACGGGGATCCCGCGTCTGCGGGCTTCGGAGAGCAGGTCCTCTTCGGTCTCTCCCCACACGCCGGCTTCGCAGAGGACGACGGCGACGTCGGTCCTGTCGAAGACCTTCCAGCTGCGCCGGATGCGCTCCGTGCCCAGCGCGGAACAGTCGTCCAGTCCCGCCGTGTCGATGAGGACCACGGGCCCCACGGGGCGGAGCTCCATGGTCTTCTCCACGGCGTCGGTGGTGGTGCCGGGCAGAGGAGAGGTGATGGCCACGTCCTGACCGGAAAGCATGTTGAGAAACGTGGACTTGCCCACATTCGTCCTGCCGAAGAGGGCGATGTGCAGACGCAGGGATCTCGGCGTTTTTTCCATTTTACCGAAAGGGATCCCGCCTC
>Ga0310696_10002432_pt1 | contig 24666 bp, 23 predicted proteins | sample AusTroGonzalo_MG_4_FD_203885 | JGI IMG/M metagenome (GOLD analysis project Ga0310696, IMG submission 203885) | Bovine rumen microbial communities from tropical cattle in Woodstock, Queensland, Australia - Gonzalo_02 (v2) (version 2) | ecosystem: Host-associated > Mammals > Digestive system >...
GCTGCAAGTGCGACAGGCTACGGAGCAAGGCTATATCGAATGTGTGCCAGGTGGTGTATGCGACCTTGCCTACCCCACCAGTTACTCACGTCGGGCAAGGGTCACGGAGTGCGGCAACGTGTCGGGCGCCCTTATGGCAGGCGAAACGTCACAATATGTATTCATAGCGTATGAAGACGATAAGATTGAGTAATACCACAAGCGCAGCCCCAAGGAGTTATCGGGGGGGGGTACTGCCTGCCCGTCAACACAGCCGCAGGAGGTGTCTGCTGCACCATCAACACCCGCTACGACGGAATGCAGCTGCCAGAAGACATCCTCACGCTGGCCCACTACCCGAAGACAGTGGTGCTTATCGAGCATACAGTCTGAGGTCGTAACCGTAGCAAAGATAAACCATCGGACACGTCCAGTTTCCAAATTGGACACGTCCAATCTCCAAATCGGACACGTCCAACCCGAAAACGGGCACCTGGCAACTGCCCAAAGATAATAGTAGAGATAGATATATGAAACAAACAAAACGAGTATTATGAACTTACGACAAGCATACGACGGATGGAGTCAGCAGGAGCAGAACAGAAAGCTCTATGTGAAGACTCGCGACGCATTTCGCAGGGCGTGGTTCACGCTGCCGACGAACAAGCCGTGCTCGTGGTACACGAAGGACGTGCTGGCCTTGGCACTGGCCGAGACCCGTGTGGTGGAGAGCGACAAGGTGAATGCGGCATCGGTGATGATTCACGTACTGACGTGGGCCAATTTTGCCGAGCCGAAGTGGAACCCGAAGCCCGACTTCACGATGGACGATATAAAGCGGCTGATACACCTGCCTGCTGACGAACTGGAGAAGGAGCGTGAGCGCATCACGGCGGCGATGGTCTGCCAGCCAGAGAAACCACAGTCATCCGAGGAAGATAACGACCTCGACATCGACCCCGTGACGGCACTGCCACGAAAGGCGATGGCCCAGGACGTGACGATAAGGAGCGAGGCGATGGTGCTGGAGGGCATAGACTTCGACGACAAGAATCAGGTGGCCGATGCGCTGATGGAGCAGTCGGCACGCATTATGAACGACAAACCCAAAGAAGAAACGAATATGAGCAACGAGAAGAAACTACGGGGCAGGGCACCCAAGCCGGTGGCGCAGATTGACCCCGAGACATTGAAGGTCGTGAAGGTGTGGCCGTCGCGCTGCGAGGCAGAGCGCCAGACGGGAGCCTGCAACATCGACCGCTGCATTGCCAAGCACCGCATGTCGGCAGGCTACTACTGGTGTATGCCCGAGGAAGCCGACACGTTCAAGCCCAATCCGCTGAGTGGCAACCAGCCAAAGCCCACGAAGCCCAAGCAGGACTTTCGCCCTCGGTGGGCGATACGACACGCAGTGGACAGTCCCCGTGTGTCACACCCTGCGGCACTCGACGCACTGGCGGTGTTCACCGACGACGAACTGCTGAAGGAACTCGACCGTCGCGGCTGGGAGGGTGAACTCTCCCGCCGACAGGTCGTCACTATCGGCGCAAAGTAAACCACGAATTTAACGGATTGAACGAAACGAATTAGAGTATTATGATGAAGTTAGAAGACAAGTCGAAAGACGAACTGATTGAGTTACTGCAGAAGGCCAACCGCCGACGTCAGCGCGAGGTAGGCAAGTGGAAGAAGAAAGCCCGCTGTTATCGTGACGACTTCATCCGCGAAAGGGATGCACACGCGGCGATGTGCCGCGAGTTCACCAAGTACCGATCGCAACAACCCTTGGCGCAAGGATAGTTTGAAACGCGCTTGGAGCAACCTCTCAAAATTTATGGATAGAGTGAACAACGAATTTAGACCAAAGGAGGACTGACTATGATGCAGGAACTGATAGACATGCAGGAGCAAATCGAGGTCATGCAGAACATCCGCAAGCCTGGGATGCTGATGTATGACGATGACGTGAAGCCTATCCCGCGTCCAAAGCAGGAGCCAGGCTACATGATCATGTCAAAAGGTCAGATGCAGCGCATAGCCGAGCAGATAATGCCCGAACATCTGATGCCGTCGGAGGAAATCGCACAAGAGATACGCGACAAGGATATACGGATCCATGTCTTCAAGGAGTAATCCGTGTAATCCGTGGTCGTATGAAACAAAAATGTCCCCACTATGTCAGACCAATGTTGTAACTTAGTAGCAGAAAAAAATGAGTTCATAGCTATGAGGGGGGGTGTGTGATAGCTATGACGAAGAAAAGACGAGGCGAGAATTATGGCAGACGAAACAAAGAAAGAGACCACAGATTTAACGGATTGAACGAAACGGAGTCCTCTCGGGATGATAGTACACAGACCTACTTGCAAGCTATCTGAAAGCGGAAACGCAAAGTCGAGCGCATGGTCTTGAAGCGCGAGGTAAAGGCGGCATTGTGGTTGGAATCCACACCGAGATGACTTTTTCAACGAAACAAACGAAACGAGAGATGAAAGTATTCTTTGTAAACTACAACACACCACGACTGACCGAGTGCGCCATCCGCTCGCTGTGGAAGCATACGCCAGAGGCCGAGGTGGTGGTGTTTGACAACAGCGACCGAGAGACAGTGTATGCGCCGACAATGGAGATAAAGACGCGCCTCACGGTGATAGACAACACTACCGGCGCTTATATCGACTTTGACAAGGAACTGCAGCAGTACCCCGACAAGGAATACTCGCAGCGCAACCGCAGCAACTTCGGCTCGGCCAAGCATACGATGAGCGTGGACTGGCTGATGGACCACTACCACGACTGCCCCGACTTCGTATTGGCCGACAGCGACGTGCTGTTCCGTCAGGACATCACGCCGTTGGTCAATCAGCGACGCGCCGCCGTTGGTTCGCTGCAGGTGAAGCAGGGCATCCCCCTGCTCATGCCGCAGTTGTGCTATCTGAATGTGCCCCTGCTGCGAGAGCACCACATCCGCTATTTCAACGGCCAGAAGATGTGGGCACTCTCGAACCACTATCCCAACAACCGCTACGACACCGGCGCATGGCTCTACGAAGAGCTTATCAACCACCGCCTGTCATTCCGCGATACCGACATCAACCCCTACATCATGCACTTCGGCCACGGCTCGTGGAAGGACAAGAACCCCGACCAGTGGCTCAACGACAACAAACATCTATGGATATGAAACAAGAGAAACAGAACTGCGCCATGTGCGCCATCGGTCGCCGCGAGAACCGCTACGCCCAGGAGTTTGTCAGCTACTACTTGCGGCTGGGCTTCACCCACATCTACCTTTACGACAATGCACGTGAAGGCGAGGAACGCTTAAATGATGTGCTCTTTGAGTATGTCGAAAACGGCGCTGTGACCATCATCCCCTGGCCCGATGCCACCGAGTATGCTCAGCGCTCGGCCTATAACGACTGCTATGAGCGCTATGGCAGCAACCACGAGTGGCTCGCCTTCTTCGACTTCGACGAGTATCTCACCTTCACCCCTGGCAATAGTCTCGCACAGATGCTCGACCACTGTCACGGCTACCAGTGCATCCTGGTGAACTGGATGAACATGACCGACAGCGGACTGCTGAGCTACGACCCGCGACCGCTGACCGAGCGCTTCACCCAGCCCATGCCCTTCGACCGCAATGTGGGCGGCGACTACCCCGAGAACAATCACGTGAAGTGCATCGTGAGAACGGGCATCAGCGGACTGCGCTTCCGTCAGCCCCACTCGCCCAAGGAGCCGCGCCTGCTGTGCTGCAATGCCCGTGGCGAAAAGTGTAAGCAGCAGCCACGCATCGCCTACGACCACACCACGGCCTATCTGCGCCACTACACCACCAAGACCATTGGCGAGTGGCTGGAGAACAAGATGCAGCGCGGCGTGCCCGACAGGACCGACGAGCGCTTCCGTCAGGACTACCAAGACTTCTTCTTCAAGATCAACGAGCGCACCCCCGAAAAGGAGGCCGTCATCCAGCAGTGGTACCACCGTCGCGGTCGTGTGGCTGCCGTGGCCCTCGGTCGCATGGGCAACCAGATGTTCATCGCCGCCGCCGCCATGACCTTTGCCCGCCGCACAGGTCGCGAGTTCATCGGACTGGTGTATAAACACGGTCCTAAGTTCGACTACGACTATCCGCAGGAACAGTTCCAGTCGGTGATGCGCAACGTCCGCTACATCGAGCCGAGCGAGGTGGCCGACTTCTACCACATGAAGCAGGGCGAATATCTCTCCAACGGATTCCCAGATGTCAGCGAGCCCGACGTGGTGCTGTGCGACTACTATCAGGACAACACCTGCATAGACCGCGACATCGCCCTCCAACTCTTCCGACCCTACGACAGCATCCTGCAGGAGATACGTAACACCTACGGCGACCTCTCCCACTGCGTATGCGTCAACGTGCGTCGTGGCGACTACCTGAAGGTGCAGCGCCATGGATTCCGCGTGCTCACCAAGCAGGAGATAGAGGATATGCTGGAGGAACACTTCTGGAACTACGACTATAAGATCCGCGTGCTCTTCGTCAGCGACGACATCGAGTGGTGTCGTCAGCAGTTCGGAGTTCGTTCTGTTTCCGATGCTTCAGCGTCGGATCGTTATCTCTTTGCCGACCGCCCCTGCCGCTATAAGCCCGAAATGGACCTCTACCTGATGACGCAATGCGGTGCAGGCTGCATCATCAGCAACAGCACTTTTTCTTGGTGGGGCGCCTATCTCAACGAGAACAGCGGGCGCACCATCGTCTGCCCCTGGCCGTGGTTCACCGACCAGCAGCACCCGAAGATGACCAACCTGCTGCCACCCACGTGGATTAAGCACGGCAATGACTACACCCTCTGGGTCACATATCATAAGGACGAGCTCATTCAGCAGTATAACCTCCGCGAAGATGAGCACCACCGTCTCTTTGCCGCCCATCACGATCCACGCAACGTGTTTATGAGCGAGTTTGTCACCCTGCATGATGTATGGAACCGTCGCGTGCGCTCCACCTATGTCGGCTTCTGCCACTACCGTCGCCTGCTCACCGTCACCCGTCTGCCCAACCCCGGCGAGTGTCAGGTGCGCCGCCGCATCCGCTTCCCCAACAGCGAAACGATGTACGAGCAGTATCGCCGTTGTCACAACATCAAGGACCTCGACCTGCTGCTTCAGATTATCGACAAGCGCTATGGCAGTGACAACCCCTACAGCCGCTATCTGCGCACATCGACCACCATGCTCCCCAACGTCTGCTTCCTCATGGCGTGGCGCGACTACATGAAGATGGGCGACTTCCTCTTCCCCTTGCTCTACGACTTTGCCGATGCTACTGGCTGCGGCATGATAGCACAGAACTGGATTCAAAAGGCCGTCGCCGACTTTGGTCCCGCCGATGCCCCCTACCAGCAGCGCCTCCTTGGCTTCCTCGCCGAGCGCCTCGTCTCTGCATGGATAGAGATCAACCTCAAATGGTATATATAACTAACGAACATTTCAACCCTTAAAAAAAAATATCAGATTATGGCAAATATCTATTTACGAGTACCTAATTACGTGGCCGCCTTCTATCGCCACCGCGACGAAAACCATCCGCTTACTGAGTGGCAACCCATCGAGTTTTGTGATTTCAGTTTCGAGACCCGCCTGATGAGCATCAGTATGGTGCCCGACTCTGCCCAGAAGCACCCCACTGTTTTGTGCTATTCACAGAGTCAGTGGAAGAATATTCTGGCTGGCAAACTTCCCATCGGCGGAAAGGTCATTATGATTCGTGACAAGGATAAGTGGCCCACTACCCAGGAAATTGTACTACTGGAAGGCCGTTCTGTGAAACCCAATGAAGAAATATTTGATTACCTTTGCATTGCAGCACCGAAAGAGGTGATGGTAGGTCATGTCACGGCCAAGGCCGATAGCCACTACACACTGACTCCTGGCGCAGCCCAGCAGCTCAGCAATGTGTTGCGAGATGAATACTATCATTACTACTTCGAGTGGTGTCAGCAGGAAGAGCGCCTGTTCCGAAAGAAAGGTATTGAACTGCACAAGACTGATATGATGGAGCGCTTCTATGCCCAGTACGACATACCCGTCGCACCAGGCAGCACCATGCAGAACACTCTGCGTCAGCAAGCCAAGCGCATCTATGAACGTGGCAAGACTGCTCACAACCGACGCACCAAGATGGAGGGTGGCTATTTTGACTATGTTCCAGTCGGCAAAGAATAGCAGAAAGATAAATGCTAATAAACGTAAAAACAAAAACGAAAAGATGTTAAATATAAATATACATTGTGCCGTTAGAGGTGTCACACCCTGTGTCACACCACGAAAAACGACCAAAATCATGCAATAAGAACGACTAAAAAAGCAAAAATGATATGAAGACGTGCAACGAAATCCTGAATGACGACATTATAAGAATTGACTTCTATGATGTAACCAATACAATAGCAGCTGTGACTTGCTCGGTACCATTCAATGTGCCTGCAGTTGCCAACATGAAGGTGATGCAGGGCGATGTGGATCTGGGATATCCCTTTGACCAGCAAGGCAACCGCATAGACACGCCTGTGCTTTCGCTCGACTTCAGCGGAGAGCAGACCACGGGTGCTATGTCTGCGCCAAAACATAAGGCCACACAAAAGGCATCAGCTGCTGGACGCATCTATACACACACGCTTACGGTGCCCGTGGAGATAGGGTTTGACGCTGTGCAGCAGGCCGTGTATAAACTGCAAGGCAGAGAGGTGATGTGTGTTCTGACGGCCTATGATGATACACGTCTGTGTATTCATATTCTGCCTGAAAGCAGTGAACTGACCTATGAGGACGAGCGTGGCAGCGGTCACAACGCATCGCTGAAATACACCGCTCAGTCATTGTCGCAACTGGTGCTTATCGGCTCGTCTTCCTCTTCATCATCTGATTAATAGTTATGTTATTCATCATATATACACAAGTTTAATTTTTAATGTTAGAACAATGCTTTAGGTTAAGTAGCCCGTGAGGGTAAAATGATCTTGTTTGCTGGGCAAAAGCCGCTCGTGAGGAGTAGCTTTTGCCCATTTTTTGAAAAATACCCTTATTTTTTGAACCCGTAGCTGAAAATCTTTTTTAGACCTTTGCCACAGTTAATTATAAACGCAAAGATCACATGAACGGACTTTTAGAACTTTTGACCAACAAGCACTATATGGTTTTGCCGGCATTCGTGCATGGCATCCGTGCCACGTTGGAACATAACCTCAATGGTCACGTGATGCTTGACGAAGAGGATAAGGTCATGGGACTGCCCCTCCGTGTGAGTGAGGGCTTCGACCAGAAGAAGGCCGCCAGCCGTTATGAGGAAGGCGAGACCAGCAGCGACGTGAAAGAACCTTTCGTCAATCTGATGACCATCAACGGCCCGATTACCCGCAATGGCGGTGCCTGCTCTTATGGATCTGTTCACCACCGCGACATGATGATGGAAGCTGCCGACAACAAGAACTGTATCGGTCACATCTTCTATATCAATACGCCTGGTGGCAGTGCATGGGCCAAGAATGACTATCAGCAGGCCATTGACTATGCACACTCTAAGAATCAGCCCGTCATCGCTTTTGTCGATGGTCTCTGTGCCTCGGCAGGCATGTATCTGGCTGCTCTCTGTGACGAGCGCTATTACATGCACCCCAAGGATGAAATCGGTTGCATCGGTGTAATGGCTGCTTTCTATACTGAGAAGGATGGCTCGAAGTGCGAGTACACCAACGAGACCTACCATGAGCTTTATGACCCCGAGTCGTTCGATAAGAACAAGGAGATACGCGACATTGCCAACGACGATAACGATGAACTGCTGATTGCCGACCTTGCCCGTCTTGGTGTCGAGTTCCGTGCCGACGTATTGAAAGCCTGTCCCAACGCCAAGGATGAGCACTTGCATGGTAAGGTGTTCGCCGCCGAGGAGGTGGACGGCATCCTGATGGACGGTCAGAAGTCGCTCAACGAGGTGTTCAACCGCCTGATTGACCTGTCGGCATCGAAAGGCTCGAAGGCAGGAAAGACTGCACAGAAATCACTTTTTTATAATAACCAATCAACAACGATTGACATGACAAACAAGTATCAGAACGTGGCGAAAGCCTGTGGCGCTGAGGAACTGCAGGTCAATGAGGAAGGCACCTTTATGAATGCCCAACTCCTCGACCAACTGGAGCAGAACCTGGCACAGCAGCAGGAGGCTATCGCCGAGCGCGACCAGCTCAAGGAGCAGGTATCGCAGTTGGAGGGTCAGTTGAAAGCTCAGAAAGAGGAGAACAACAAGACTCTCGAAGACTTGAACGCCGAACATGAGGCCGCTATGGCTCAGAAGGAGGCTGACCACACTGACGCACTCGCCAAGAAGGACGAGGAGATTGCAGCTCTGAAGCAGCAGATTGCTGAGGTGGACGAGCAGATTGAGACGCTGAACGGTCAGATGACCGAGAAGCAGACCGACATGGAAGGCATGAAGGCTTCCCTCGAAACTGCACAGAACACCATCGCCGAAAAGGACCAGCAGATCAGCGACCTGAACGCTCAGATTACTGAGTTGCAGAATGGTGCAGGTGCAGAGCCTGGTGCAGGTGAAGCTCCCGCCAACAACGGTGCTGGCGCAGAAGCCAAGACCGTAGGCGTGAAGCAGTATGTATTCAATCCCGAGCTCTCTTACGACGAGAACTGTCGCCGCGAAAAAGAGTGGAACAAGGAGCACGGAATCAAGTAACCTCTCGCTCTCAACCAACACAAAAACTATTTAATAACACAACACAAACACAAAAACTTTAGAACTATGGGAGATTTTATTGGTATGACCGCGGTCAAGCAGATTGCGGAGAAATTGGAGCCCAACATCGTGATGGGTCCTGCCTACTTCAGCAAGGATGAGCTGAAGCGTCTTGGCATCAAGGTTATCACTGGTGTGCAGTTCAAGCAGACCGTGATGGTACTGAACCGTAAGGGTGGCACCTCTCGCCGTAAGGTGGTTGGCACGCCTATCTCATCGAAGATTGGCTACCTGACCGAGCGCACAATGGTGGCTCACCTGGTGTGGAACCGCTTTAAGCACAACGAGGATGACTTCCAGGAGAAGCCCATCCAGATTAACGGTGGTGCTCAGTTCCACTATCCTCTGGCCGAGGAGTTCATCACCGAAATTGGTAAGGAGTTCTCTGACGACCTCTATGCCAACCTGTTCTTCGGTGAGGAAGACGGCGAGGACGAAACCCTGAACTTCTTCGATGGCTTCCAGACCATCATTAACAAGGACATAGAGAATGGCGACATCTCTGTGGCCAACGGCAACCTGATTCCTTGCGATGCTTTGTCAGCTCCTTCTAAGGAGGGTGACAGCGCTGCATGGGACATCATCGTTGCTTGGATTGACAAGTGGCCCGCTCCCCTGAAGCGTGTTCCCGTGAACCTCTACTGCTCTATTGAGTATGGTCATCACATCGCTGATGCTTATGCTCAGAAGCATCGTTGTTTGAAGGAGGTTGACTACATCGCCGACGCCAATGGCAACTTCAAGGTGATGGAGTACCCGAAGATTACCTTCGTTCCCTCAGACGACTTCGGTAAGGGCACCCGTATGTTCGTAACCACAGAGAACACTCTGGAGTTCGGTATCAACGGTGAGGGTCAGGACACCTATGTAGGTGTTCAGCATGGCTCTGACGACGATATGAAGGACATCATCTTCCAGATTCAGACTATCGCCGGCTGCCGCGTGAAGAACATCGTGAAGAGCAACTTCGTGACCAACGGTGGTGTGATTCAGAACGTTTACGTTTCTGGTGACTACACCAAGGACGCTGTGTATGCTCTGCCTAACGACCCCGCACTGGGTAGCGTAGCCATCAGCAATGGCGGTACTCCTGTGGAGAGCGGCACTGAGGTTGCCAAGGGCACCACTCTGACTCTGACCGCTACACCGAAGGGTAGTGCAACCTTCAAGAAGTGGAGCAACGGCGCAACGGCCAACCCGACCACCATCGTCACCACAGGCGATCCTATGGGTGTCACCGCTCTGTTCGAGGCTGACAGTTCAAGCAGCGACTAATCTCGTTACAAAGGGCACGGGGGAGCGACTGTAGGTCGGCAACTCCCCCACCCTTTTCTAACTAACACAAACACAAACTAAAAGAAAGGAATAAGATATGAATTGCCCAACACTTAGCAATATCCTCGCCTCTAACGAGTGCATGGAGAACCTGGCTGGCGTAGGCTCAGTCGTCTATGTTGGCATCAAGGGCGACTTGCAGACTCCTCTGTCTGCTAGCGACAACCTGTACGATACTCCTAATTTCAAGAGCGGCAAGGGCTTGTATCGCCTCGACTGTAAGGAAGAGTCACAGAAGTATGCCTTCTCGTCTCTCGGACGCCGTAAGGGCTATGAAATCACTGGTACCCTGGTTCTGGAAGCCGTAAACAAGGACACAGCCAAGGTGCTTCGCGCCATGAACAATCTGGACCTGTTCCTGATTTTTGTGGACAACGATGGCTCTTCGCTCATTGTTTACGACCCCACTCGTAAGATGGAGGCCGACTCAGGTGGCATCGCCGGCGATACTGGCGACACCCCCGATAGCGACCGTCAGATCACGATGGAGTACAAACTCTCTCCCGTGGCTTATCCTATGTACTACGTCACTGCTCCTGTGGCAGCAAACGGATGGGATAGCCTCCTGGCAGAAGCTACCAGTGAGTAAACCTATGGAAATCAAGTTTCGGTCATAGATATTTGATATTTTAAGGGTGAAATGTTCGCAAGGGCGGTTCCGATAGCAGCGGGACCGCCTTTTTTCTGTGCCTTTCAGTTCGTGGAATTTTGCTTACTTTGCAGTAAACAATCAAATAATTAGGATTTATGAAACTATCAAAATTGTACCAGGAGATGTCGGTTGAAGAGCAACTGACCTATGTGAACGACCTGACCAAGTTTGCTGAAGAGAAGATGCCAGTGTTAGAGAATCTGAAGGACAACTGGGAGTTATCTGACATCAAGGAAATGGCGCGTGGACTGAAACTGCTGAGCGCCTTCCCATTTGCACGTGGCTTTGCTGAGCAGGCTATGCAGTATGGTGACTATAAGGCACGCACCTATCGTCTTCGTTTCTATGTGGATATGATTAAGGATGAATTGTCGCAGGGCTCGGCGGTGAAGTCGGCTGACGGCAAGACCTATGCTTTCCTGCCTGCCATGCAGCAGCAGGTAAGGCGTCGTGGCCGTCCCACCCGTGAGGAGTCGCTGCGTCAGCAGATGGTAGGTCAACAGCCGCTGGACGCTGAAACCAAGAAGCAGCAGGCCATTGCCAATCTGCTGGGTATTGAGATAGTGACCAACCAGACCATTAAGGATAAGAGCAACGAGCAGTTGGCCGAGGAGCGTGCCGAACGTGAGGCAGAGGAAGCCAAGAAGAACCCATCGCTGTTTGGCGACCATGCCGGCGAGAGTGCCGCTGCCGCATCCAAGGCTCCTACGGTGGGTATGCCAGCCACGGATGACACCCGTCTGCACTTGGATCAGTTGAAATGGTTGATGACCAAGGAGCTGGCCGATCGTGTTGATGCCATTCGTGGTCTGCGTGCCGTTGCCGCCTCGAACGCCGAGCGTGCCAAGGTATTGGCTGAGCAGGGCAAAAACCCCGAAGAGATTGAGACCTATGCCCAGGCTGCTGCCGAGGCTACCGAGTCTTACGAGAAGATTTACGACGATGTGGACCGCGAATTGGCCACCGTCTATTACCGTCTGCGCTATGACGAGCCCTATTGTGAGAAGTTCAAGAAGCGCTATAACAAGGCTGATGTCTCTGACCTCTACCCCACTCTGAAACCCTATTGGCAGAAGATGCCAAAGGAGTTCGAGGCCAGCGTGAAGCTGCTGATTGAGCAGGAGAACCCCGAGTTTATTGCCAAGCAGAAGGAACAGGCCGCCCTGAAAAAGGAAGAGACCGACATTATCCGTTATCTGCGCCGCAAAGACAAGCAGGCCAGCGAGGCACGAGTGAAGACCGCCCGCGAGAAGTTTGCCCGTCTGGAAATCATTATGGGCAAGGATATGGCGAAAGCCTATAAGCCATTATTGAAGAAAATTGAGGATGAGTTCGAGTCTTTGAAGAAGCAGTCCAAAAAGTAGTCAATTTTAGTCCAAGCACTATTTCGACCTCAGTCAAAGTTAATTTGGATTTCAATGAAAGTTAAGTACATTTATGAGTCAACCCTCACCAACTTATCTTGACCGTGTTCGCCGATGGATTGTCGGTGGACTTGATATCGAGTCGATGAATATGCGGCTCGACCAGAAGTTTCGTGCGCTCCTGGTGCATGAAGCCTATGCCTATTGGCTGCAGGACAAGGTGGCTGCCCCGCGCACCATCATCACCTCGCTGGCCCGCAAGCACTATGCCCTCTACTTGCAGCAGGCAGCCTTGGGCAACGAGGATGCCAAGAAGTATGTAGAAGCCCTGCATATCGTGAAGGGCACCGACCGCTCCTACAACGAGGTGTCGAACGACATCTACCTCTTCAACTATATGGTGGGCGAGTTGGCCGTGCCTATGCAGCATATCCATAAGCAGGTGTTTACCGACGGGGCCATGTGGCTCATCCGTCATGGCATGAACACTGGCGACGGACGCGATGTGGAGCGCGGCCTGAACAAACTGGCTATGATTAACAACAACTTCAAGGATGATGAAAATCCGCAGGATCAGATGCCAAACACGAACATCAACATCACTGGCGATGTCTCTATCATCAAGCCCGACAAGCAGTCGCTGTCTGATGATGAGAAGGAGCGCCTGCGCAAGAAGTACGGACTCACGACCAAGGAGCTGGCTCAGCAGATGGAGGAGATTGACGGCGTATGGCAGCCTGTGGAGCAGGAGGAGACGTCCGATGTGTTTGACGAAAACCTGTAACTGCTATGCCCGACAGTCGTGATGTCTATATGAACCCCATTCAGCAGAGGCTCTTCTTTGCCGGTGCTCGTAATGTGGTGCTCAGTGCCGCGCGTCGTTTTGGTAAGACCGATGGTGTCATTGGTCCTCGTATGTGGGCTGTGGCGCAGAGCATGCCTCGCGGTGCAGGCGCATTCCTCGGCAGCAGTCGAAAGCAGCTCTTTTCCCGCACCATCCCTGCCGCCATTGCCGCCCAGGAGCGCTTCTACGGACTGAAGGAGGGTGTGCATTATGGTTGGGGACGTCCGCCCAAGGGTGTGGAGCAGTGCATCATTCGTCCCAAGTCGTATGACAACTGCATGTGGTATGCCAACGGCTTTATCTATCACACCATTTCGACCTCGGTCTATGGTTCTGCCAATGGTCTTACGCTCAACTCTATCATTGCCGACGAGTGTAAGTTCCTGCCCAAGAAAAAGATTGACGAGGAGGTGATGCCCGCATTGTCAGGTATTGTGCATCCTATGGGTCATCCTGGGTTCACGGATATGAACCCCTATTATAAGTCCACGCTGTTCTGCTCTGACGCGGCTCTCACTTCAAAGAGCAACTGGCTGGAGCGAGAGGAATCGAAACTCGACCTGAAGATTGAAGGTGGCGATTTGGACGGCAAGACCTATCGTGAGGTGATGGAAGAACTCGATGCCTATGCCGACCGCGTGATGTACTTCAACGAACTGATTCGCAACGCCAAGCGTGCAGGCATACAGCCCATCGAGGTGAGTGCCGACACCAAGGCAGAGATGGATGCGCTTGTTGATGCCATCCGTCTGCGTCAGGGGGTGTTTAAGATACTGCCGCCGCAGTATAAGGACATGAAGACCATTGCCGAGTATCTGCTGAACTATAAGGTCATCGACGAGCGTACTGCCGAACTCCTCACGGCCTATCAGTTCCTTTTGACCAACGAAGAGGTCATCGAACTGGCTGCTATTCGTGGCTCCAAGAAATATCAGCAGCACATCAACGACCTGCGCTGCAATTCCTTCTATTTTGTCCGTGCATCGTCGCTCGACAATATAGATATTCTGGGCGAGGACTATATTCGTCGCATGAAGCGCGACTTGCCACCCCTTGTCTTTATCACCTCGATTCTGAACTTGAAGCCCGGCAAGATTGGCGAGGGCTTTTACTATAAGTATGACCCCGACATTCATTGTTATACCGAGGACGACTGCCCCGCCATCGACGGTGCCTACACCACCAAGCAGGCCACCGTGGTGAAGGGTGGCACGGCTTATCGCTCGGACTACGAGACCATCGACTTCCGTGCCCTGAGCAATCGTGACGACTGCACGCTCGACGGAGATGTTCACGATGACGAGCCTCTGGAGATTGCATTCGACGCTGGTAAGATAGTGTCGTGGGTGGTTACGGGTCAGATGTATCGCCGCGATGCCAAGGAGTGTCTGAATGTACTTTCGTCTATGTTTGTCAAAGATGGTCTGATGATTCAGGACCTCATTCGCAAGTGGAGTGCCTACTATGCGCCCCATCGTCGCAAGAAGCGTGATGTGAACTTCTACTATGATCACACTTTCAAGTTCAAGCCAACGGGTGTCTATGTCGATGACATCAAGGACACCATCATCAAGGAGTTGCAGAAGTACGGCTGGAACGTCAACCCCATTCCCATTGGTCAGACGTGGCCCCACTCGCAGCGCTATAAGGACATCAACGAGGGCTTGTCGGAATACTCATACCCCTCCGTGCGTTTCAATGCCGAGAACAACGAGGCGCTTTGCATCGCCATTGAGAATTGTGGCACGAAGGTGAGCTATGCCGGTGAGAAGTCAAATATAAAAAAGGATAAGACGGGTGAGAAGTTATCTGTAGATAGTGAGCGTGCCACCGAGGGCGCTACCCCCGAGGAACTCCGCACGGACGGCACCGACGCATTCGATACCCTCTATATCGGCGTGCGCCACTATCGCAACAGCTTCGGCTGCTTCTGGACTCCCATCGGTCATTAATTCATTTTACTTATGCCTACACAGCAACCAACCATCAGTTTTCAGCAAATCCGCAACCTCACCGAGAAATGGACGTGGAAAGACCAGTCTGGCATACAGGTCACTGGCTTTAATGTGCCTGAGTATGCCCGCAGCACTGCCCGTCAGGTGCCCTACTTTGTGAAGTATGTCACCGGCAAGGGCAACTATGAGCAGGGCGAGGTCATCACGCTAAAGGTGGATTTGCGTCGCCATCAGCGCAAGGTGAAGTTTGTCAAGAGCAACGAAATCCGCATTATCCGCGACTATCTGATTATCGAGATTGACGGCTTCCGGGTCATCACCCATTAAAGTGGCTGTACCAACCTTCCGAATAAAAAGATATACCTTTGGCATAGAAAACAACGCAAACGACAATGAAAAAAGAAAGACTTACCGTCAGCAGTGCTAAGGAGGCCAAGAAACTTGACCGCCAGTTGGCTAAGCGTGGTTATGTCCCCCTGCCCCGCCCCGCTCACTTCGGCAATGGCTCGAAGGATGGTGCTGGCGACAAGACGGACATGCAGAAGTTCGTAGAGAGCAAGCTCTATGCCGACCCCGACAATCCCAATCAGCGTCCGTCCATCCCCCGCGTCTTTGCCAGTGGTGGCGGCGAGGTGTCTGTCGGCGATAAGATTGGTACCAAGGGACTGGGATATATCAAATGGGGTGTGGATAACTATCTGCCAAACACGGTGGCCATCCTCACCGAGATGCTGCCCTATATGGCTGCCTCGCATAAGTTCAACGTTGATCTCGTAACGGGCATCGGCGTAGAGCCTATGTACCATTACACACAATATGTGGGTGGAAATATCACCGAGAAGGACATTCCCTACGAGGATGCAGGCACACTGCTGAAGGGATGGAAGCTCGATGTGCTGCGTCAGATTTCACAACTCGACGCACAGCAGCCACAGCAGAACCAACAGCCCGCCGCTGTGATCAATGGTCAGGCCGTGGAGAATGGAGACCCATATCGCAAGGCTCTGGAAGAGCGATTAGGCGAGATAGAGGCCGACCTCGCTGTTTGGGAGCAGACATCAAAAGAGGTGGCCGAGTTCTTTGAGCGCAACAACTCACTGCAGACCTATCTGCACCTGGCTGCCGACCAGATATTGCTGGGCATGTCGTTCCCAGAGATTGACGTGCAGCAGTCGTATATTGACCCCGATACAAAACGTGAAGTAAAGACCTCCAAGTGGAAACCCAAGGCCACTGCAATCCGATTCCGCAGTGCCATGACCTGCCGCTTGGAGAAAATGGATAAAGAAAACAGGATTAACTATGTTTATCTCAGTAACCAATGGCTCAACAGTCCCCTCCAGGGAGATGTCGCCACAAGCCCCGACGATCAGCGAATTGATGCAGTCAGAGCCCTTGACCCATCTTGTCCCTCGTCCAGTCTCAAAGAGTATATTCGTAAAGCCCGAATTGCTAATGTAGGCAAGGCGCAACGCCCCACGCGCTTCATCCTGCCCACCCGCATTGCATCGCCAGGCCGTTCATACTATGCCGTGCCGCCTCACTACAGCGACTTTGCTGGGCGCATCTACGACTATGCCTTTACGATGATTGACGACCGTGCCACGGCCAAGAAGAACAGCCGCGTCATTGGTTATGTCATCTATGTGCATAACGACTATATGCTGATGTGGTACAATCAGAACAAGGCTGACACCGACCAGCTCAAAGAGCAGGCCCGCAACAAACTGTTCGACGAGATTAACAAGTTTCTCGACAATCGCGACAACCACGGCAAACCGTTAGTGAGCATTATGTTCCGCGATGCCGACGGCAAGACCGCAAAGGCATGGGAGATTGTCGAGGTGGAAAGCAATCGCAAGAACACCGTCGAAGCCAACGAGCGCGAACTGCAGGAAATCTCCAGCATCATCTTCTTCTCGTGGGGTGTGGATGCCCGCTTGATTGGCAACAGCCCTGGCGATGTGAGCAGCAGTGGTGGCACCGACCTGCGCGAACGCTATCTGCTGAAACAGATTCAGATGTCATCCACCCAGCAACTGCTGCTGAAACCCTACTACGTGGTTCGCGACGTCAATGAATGGGACCTGCGCCACCTGCGTTTCCGTATCAAGCGCGAAGTGCTCACCACGCTCGATAACTCGAAGACCGGCATCGCAACTGCCGAGGACAATTAACGAATAAAAAACGGAATAACGATATGATTCTCACTTCCACCGAAGAGCTTCGCCTCTGCCTTCCCGCCCATGCCATCGACAGCATCGACCCGCTGGTTGGCTTTATCGACAACTCCGAGCACGACTTCCTCGAAGAAAAGCTCGGCACGCCGCTTTATGATGCCCTCTGCAAGTATTATGACAACCACCACCAGGAGGACAGCACCGTAGAGGATCAGAACACGGGATATTTCAACCGCCTGCTGCTGATGTGTCAGCGCGTAGTGGCCTTCGACGCCATTGGTCGCGGCATCGGTGTTCATGCCATCAGCGTGAACAATGCAGGCATCAACATTGCCACTGCCGATGATTACGGCAAGGTGGACGACAAGGCTATCGACCGCTTTGTGAGCACCTGCACCAAGGAGGCCCACGCATCGCTCAACCGACTGTTGCAGTCGCTGGAGCGCTGGACCAAGGAGTTGGATAGCAGCAGTTCGTCGGACGACGACAGCGCCGAGACCGTCACCGTCGAGGACGAGAAGCAGAAGATTGTCACCCTATGGCGTCAGAGCCGCTATTTCTACCTCGCTGCGGGCATGCTGCTGCCATCGGCCATGGTGTTGCAGGATTATCTCAATATCTACGACTCACGCGAAAAGTTCATCCAGATGCTGCCCGATATCCGCTACCTGCAGGAAGAGGTCATCGCACCCGCTATTGGCGAGGAACTTCTGGAGTGGCTTGCCAAACCAAACGAGGATTCGGTAAAGAACCAAACCGAGGGTGTGGCTGGAAAGACCATCGTCAAACTGCGCAAGACCCTCGCCGCCATGCTCGAAGAGCGCACGCAGGTACTCAAAACCGACAAGACCCGCCGTCAGCAGGCCCACGACGAAGCCGTGCGACTCCTGCAGTCGGCCATTGACTATATTGCCAAGCATCAGAGCGACTTCCCGGAAGACGTCATAAAACTATCTCCTATCTATACACCATCCACCCCCGCCTCCTCTGTGGATGGTGATGCCACTGCCGCCTGCCCGCCGCCAAAGGACGGCAGTGGCTTTGAAAACAATAAGCCGGGCTCGGCCCTCTTCCTCACTCCATTCCTACATTAACGACTTAAAAAGACAAAGAAGAAAAATACAATGACACTCTCATTTTCAAACATCGTTCCATCACTTACCCGTCTGGCCTCTGGCGTGATAGGTGCTTTGTGGTGCTGGATTGAGCCCACCATCCCTTTTGTGTCAATTTGCGCCTTTGCCGTTTTAATCGACTGTTTTACGGCATGGCGCCTGAATCGCAGACTCAGACGAAAATACACAAAAGAAGTCGCCGATGGAAAACTGAAGTCAAACAACATGGGAAAAATGATTCCCGACCTCTTGGTTATATTCCTCTGCATCCTGCTTGCCGACAAGATTGACGGTTCGCTGCTGCCCCATTGGGGAGGCATCCACCTGGCCAACTATGTGGCAGCCATCTTCTGCTTAACTCAGGTGGTCAGCATCCTGGAGAACGAGTCTTCGTGCAACGGCTCCACATGGGCCATCGTTATGCAGAAGATCCTCGCCGACAAGACCGAGCGTCACCTCGACATCGACATCAACGAGTTTAAGGAGTTGAAGAAACAGCAGGAAGCCAAGGACAAGAACTTTGCCAAGAAGAAAACCAAGCAGTAGAGCATGAAATCTCACCTCGCCATAAAAGGAAAGAACGGCAATCTGGCGTTGAAACCCGACGCCAGCATCACCGTGATTGACAAAAACCCCATGTTCAATGAGGTGGAGTCGCACACCTACCCCTTTGAGTTGCCGTTTGACAACAACCGCCACCTGATGAAGAACATGGACGATGTGAACTCCAATCTCCGCGCCAGCGACGTAGAGGGCGAGCAGTTCACCATCGTGGCCGATAACATCCCCCTGCGCACTGCCGTAATGAAGGTGCAGGAGGATGTGGTGCTGAAAGATGCACTCTCCGTCAACCTCGATGCCACTCGCAAGACGTTCAAGGACATGATTCAGGACCTCCGTTGCCGTGATGTCAAGGTTGATAACGATATCCTGATTGGTGAGAAGATTGCTGACGTGGAAGTAAGCGTAACCTATAGCGAGACTTATGATGTATGGGTTTGGGGTAGTTTGATTAACCCTATGGTGGGATATAAGGTTTATATGCCAAATATCTCTTTAGTTGAGACGTTCCAACCGCCTGTACTTGGCTTTTCCTATCCTGCCAAATGCTATCAGAACTACTATGGCGAGGCCGACCCTGACCCAGATGTGGCTGAAAAGACATATCCCAACTGTAATAATAGAGAGGTGCTGCCAGGAAATGAGATAAAGGTTAAGCAACCCCATATAATGACTTCGTATATCAATACCAGCAAGTCTTATGCGGGAGGAGCGAAATACTGTAATTCCAGAATTTGCTATGCTCACCACGAGGCAGAAGAAAACGACAATGGCTATACTGGCGCAACCAGTGATAAGATTGTTAAGGCAAAAGACAGAAAACAAGGCATCGAAGAGGACAAGTCGCCCTATTGGGTACTTGATGCCAATCGCCCTGCCAGCGGCATCTGTTTCTTTGTTGGCTATTTTTTGGAGCGGCTGTTTAAGCAGCTTGGTGTGGCCTTTGATTTTGACGTGTTGAAGAATATCGAGGACTTTAATTATCTGGCATTCTTCAATACGGGCTGTCATTATGATAAGGGAGAAACGATTTTGAGTTACTCAGGCAATACCGAGTATATCAACAAATGGCTCGAAAGTCGTGGATGTGGCGGTAAGATAACTATAAACAATAATTTGCCGGAACCTGAGTGGTTTGACTATAAGTTTCTTAAAAAAGGTACTTATACGTCGTGGGAAGCCGTTGGCGACCATCATGCCACCCCTGGTAATATTGAAAGTGCGGACGGCATACATATTGATAGAACGGCCTATGTTCCTGATTCTGTTACCGAGTCCTATTTAGGAGCCGACAGAAACTTTGCAATCGTCTCTAAAAGTGTTTCTGCTCACGTTGTCCGTATGTATGCCAACAGCGACAATTTCCCCGATGTCAACGTTTCTGAGGTAATAGAGTCGTTAGAGAACTCGTTTGGCTGTCGCTTCTGCTATGATCAGGAAACGAACAAGGTCACGGTGAAGTTGCTGCGCGACATGTTCCGTCAGAAGGACAAGAATGGTTTTACCATCAATCCTATCAAGTTTCAGGGAAAGGTGGTTGAAATCCACAAGAAGACGGAAAACATCCGTGGTGTACGTGCCAAATATAGTGCAGAGAGCGATGCCCAGGAGCAGCGCGATAACATCCGCTATGGTAAGCGCGACTATAACACAGACTATGATTATGTGGACTATCCTGAAGGTCGCACGAAGATTGCTTCCTATGCCGACCTCTCAGCCAAGATAGACGTAGGAAATATGAATGGCTATGCCGACCTGGCTACGGGCGATTTCTTCCGTATCAAGGTAAGCGCCGATGCCAGCAATGCCGATGAGTTGCAGCCTGCTATCTTCGAGGTTGGTCAGTATCATGGCGTTGAAGAGGGCGACTGTTCGCAGCAGGCCGAGGATGATGATGCCATTAAAGAGATTGTCAGTCAGTTCGAGCCTATTGTAGTCAACGATGTGGCCTATCGTGGCAAGAATTATGACGGTCCATATACTCCCATGCTTGTGCCGTTCATTGACGAGGACATGGAGCACGAATTTTTGGTGAAGAAGATTCTTAATCCTGTTTCTACTGCGTGGGGAAGCATTGATATTGTTTACGAGCTCTGTCTTTCTGAATGCTATGACCCGAGTAGCACCGATGATGGTCAGTCGCCTCTCATGTCACATGATTGGGGATTGTCGGTTGGTTTCCTTCGTCCCTCACGTGGTGGCGGCGGCAAGTATGAGTACGACCGTGGCTACGATGGGTTTGACAATTCAAAGTGGGCTGTATTATCCTCTGACTATGCCATCACTGCTGATACAATGGATGTGTTCGGCACGTTCTATGGCATCAGCGATGCAGGTTCGTTCTCTCTAAAGCCCCGAGCATGGAAGCCCTTCCTTTATTATATCAAGGATGGCGTGTGTCACGTAACACCCTATTCTGATGATTTGGTAGGTCAACCTGTAGAGGGCGAAGTGGACAAGACGTGGCTTATTCCCTGCAACGACGACGAGCGCAATGCGCAGGGTATCATCACCAAGAGGATTCGCAGCCGTGGCTATGTAGATACCTTCCTTATTGAGTTTATCCATTTCCTGCTCCACCGCAAACGCTATGAGATCAAGGCCCACTGCACAGCAGCCGAACTGGCTAACATCCCGCTTCATTGGGCCGAGTTCTACGACATCGACGGCAAGATAGGACTCTTCAACCAACTGCAGTATGATGTGAACGAAGAAACCGGCATAGGTGAAGTAACCATTGATTATTTTGCACTTTAATACTGAAAGATTATGGCACAAGCAATAGCATTCCATTCTGGCAGTCCGCTTATCGGCTCGCCGCTCACATATCGCGTCACGCCCAGCGCTCACGGTGCTAACTATACCTTCCATCGTGTCACCCTGCGAGTGACGGCAGGACTGGAAACCGATGTTGACTATACCGTGTTCGACTTCTCTACGCAGGTCAATTCGTCTGCGCCAGTGTTGTTCGACATCTCGTCGGCTCTGCGTGCCGTGGCCGACAAATATGCCTTCTCGGTCATACCGCCACAGCGCTATCCCTACATCAAGTTCAAGCTCGAAGCCTTCGACGATTATATGATTGACGGCACGCTCTATGAGCATCAGGGCTCAAAGGAATATCCTGGCTATGGTCACTTCCTCTTTGCCTTTATGGGTGCCTTCACTGATATGGAGCGACTCACGGCACAGACCGACGGAATGGGTTTGGAGTGGTGGACGCGCAAGCCCCTCACCTCGCCCGAGGTGGTGTTTGTAGGCAAGAAAGTGGTGTTGCCGTCATATTTCGTGGCAGGTATAGGCAATGTGAACTGCATCACCACCAGCAGCGACTCTTCATCGTCCGATGATGACCCGGAATACCCTGTCACGCCTACCGCTGGTCCTAAGAGCACCGAGATAACCATCTCCAATTCTGGCCTGCAGACGCTCTATAATGACCACGACTATAAGTTCCAGGTATATGCCATCACTGCATCCGATGATAGTTACGAGATTCGTTTCATCAACTCCCTGGGGTGTGAAGAGAGCGTCCACGTTACGTGCTTGCGCACTGCAGAGGTCAACATTCATACCGATAAGTATGCCATTGCTCGTCAGGAAACCTTCCGTGTGTTCTCTCGCTCGCTGGCCGTAAAGAGCAACAACCGCGAGCAGTGGAAGATGTCATCTGGCGCTCTCGATCGTGCCTGGCTGCAGTGGTACCTGCACGAGTTCCTGATGGCCCGTCAGGCATGGATTCTGGTTAATGGCAACTGGCTGCCCATCAACATTCTGCCAGAGGAAACCACAACAGGCATGAACCGCACCAAGGCCGACATGCTCAGCGTCGAGTTTACCATCGAGTTCGATATGGACGGCAGTCCGTATTAAAATAGATAAAAGAAAAAGTCCCCTCCAGTCGTTCTTCTTATTGCGGTTTAGAAGGATGTGTTACCGACTGGATGGGGACAAAATATGTCCTTGAAGATAATATAGTAACACATTCTAATTTTTAAACCGCAATGCAAAGGTACAAAGAAAAATTTGATTCTGCAAGATTTCGTACAATTTATGGCTATTCTTGGTTAAAAATTGTGGCTAACCAAGAAAAAGTAGGTTCACAACTTGGTATTTCAGAAGCCTATGTCAAGCATCTAAAAATGTTTGACGAATACGTTGAATTACAGCGTTCTGGCAAGAAAACCACCTTTATCATCAGTCATCTTTCAGACAAGTATCATGTAAGCGAAAGCACAGTTAAACGTGTGGCTCGCAAGCTGTTACGTGAGGTCACGCTGTAGCCCCGCTATTGTGATGCTTTTTGCGATTTTATCGCAATGTTATAGTTAATTTCGCAATGGATTCCTATGGGAGTCTATTGCGATAACTAACTTTTTATTAACAACACAAAAACTTTAAGATTATGGATCAATCAGAAATGATGATGCGTCCCGTTGGTGGCTTTTCGCCCTACGAGCAGATGAAGTTGCAGAACATGCAGGCTCGAAGCCACACCAGCGGACTGGCCATCGGTGGCCTCGTTACCGCCGTGGGTGCTGCCGTTGCTGCTATCGGTGTAGGTTTCTTCGCCAACACCAAGGCTAATGGTGTAAAGAACACTGCCGCTGCTAAGAACGATGGTCTGAAAGACCTTGTTCAGACATTGGCTGGCACACTGGCTGCCGAGCGCAATGAGCGTTTGCAACAGGGCCTGACCATCAGTCAGACAATCAATGACACGATTAGTGGTCAGCAGAGCGCAGCTCAGTCATCACAGGTCAGCCAGACTTCTGCCATTGACACCTCTGTCCAGCAGATTATGACTCAGACCTTCGCTGATGCCATCACAGGCAAGTCAAGTCTGAACCCCACTCCAGTGATGATCTACTCGGCTCCCCAGCCCTGTGCATGTCCTGGATGCGGTTGCAACGGCTAAGGCGTAAATTTGGCCGGAAATGTGCAAAGATGTACAAAAAGCACAGAATAAGACGGTTCAATCCTGCTTAGGATGTACACGGATGTACATTTGGGCACGTTCCGGCCATCTTAACCAATTACGGCAAAATGAAATGGTTCAACGATAAAAACAAGATTGACGTGGAGCAGCTGAATTTCCTGAATCCTACGAGTAAGACGGCACTGAAGAACCAGTGCATGATGCTGGCGGGCGGCGATATAGACAAGGCGGAGCGCATCTACGACTTCTATACCCGCGATGTGCCCGATCTTCCGACAGTTGACCCTGTGGAGCCTACGTGGATGGACAGCACTAAGAAGACCTTGGGTGACATTATGCAGTGGGCTAACAATAACCCCAACACCGTGTCGGGCATCTATGCCTTCATCCAGCAGTTGTCGGGCGGTCGTCTGCCGAGTCTCAACCTGACGCAGGTGGCCAACGATGTGGAAGAGGATGCCGAAGCCCTCCCGCCAATCAACTAACGCAATATGAAAGGATATCCTATCACATTCAATATCTACGGCGAAAGCGAGCAGGAGGCCGAGGAAGCCCGCATGGCCATCGTAGCCTTCATCGGCGAGCACGCTAAGCATGGCCGCGCCGTCACAGGAAAGAAGGTCGCACAGGCCGTCAGCAACTGGGACAAGAACCCGATAGTAAAAAGTCAGATTATCAATTTTTTCAAATAGATATGGCAGAAAATACAAATACCCAACAACCAGCGGGACCACAGGTAAAAGTCAGCGACCAGATGGCATCTACCCGTCCGTGTCCCAAGGACTGTCGCAAGTGCTCATGGATGCAGCAGGTGTGTTGCTCGTCGATGATGTCGTTCCAGATGTTTGGCGTGATGAACGCCATGATGGAAAAGATTGACGCACAATCGGCCAAGATAGCCGAACTAAGTGGGCGCATCGCAGCGCTCGAAATCAGCGG
>Ga0310696_10002434_pt1 | contig 24636 bp, 18 predicted proteins | sample AusTroGonzalo_MG_4_FD_203885 | JGI IMG/M metagenome (GOLD analysis project Ga0310696, IMG submission 203885) | Bovine rumen microbial communities from tropical cattle in Woodstock, Queensland, Australia - Gonzalo_02 (v2) (version 2) | ecosystem: Host-associated > Mammals > Digestive system >...
GGCAAAAACCGAACAGGAAGTGTCCTCTTTTCGCGGACTTGACGACGGATACAAGAAAATTGTTATCACAATGGACGACGATCCGTTTGTCAATCTTGAAAAAGGATACAGAAAAATCAACGTATTTGATTTCTTGCTTGACGACGACGCGTTGTCCAAACTCTGAACCGACCTACTGAAAGAAGGAACCGACGGAGCGATCCGTCGGTTCCTGTTTGTTGATTGATAAGGATATTTTCCGACCGCGCCAGCTCAAGTTTTCAGGCACGCGCAGGCGAGTGCAGAATCCCCGCTCTCGACCTCTCGCCGTATCTACATACGGCGAGAGGTCGAGAGCGGGGATAGAAAAACGAATTATAATCAAATGAAGAAACCCGCTCGCGGAAACGCGAGCGGGTTTCACCCTTAAACAGCGTTTTTCAACGTGAAGATCACGCACGGAGAAAATGCTTGAACGGACTATCAAATAACCTCTTCGTTTTTCGGTCTGTGCCGCATCCGCGCGTCGTCACTTCGCAGCGTTTCGCTTCGCCGCCTGCGCTTTCTTGCGGAGCGGGGTGTCGAGGATCGTCTTCCGCAGGCGGATACTCTTCGGCGTGACCTCGATCAGTTCGTCGTCGGCGATGAACTCGATCGCCTCCTCCAGTCCCATCTGGCGCGGGGTGACGAGGGTGAGCGCCTCGTCGGCGCCGGTCGAGCGGATGGCGGTCAAGTGCTTCTTCTTGCAGACGTTGACCTCAATATCACCCATCTTCGGGTTCTCGCCGACGATCATTCCCTCGTAGACCGGGGTCTGCACGCCGATAAAGAGCGGTCCGCGCTCCTGCGAGTAATAGAGCCCGTAACTGGTCGCCTCGCCCGCCTCGCTCGCGACGAGCGAACCGGTATAGCGCATCGTCACCTCGCCCTTATAGGGGGCGTAGGTCTCGAAGACGGCGTTGATGATCCCCTCTCCGCGGGTCGCGGTCATAAACTCCGAGCGGTAGCCGAAGAGGCAGCGGGTCGGGATCAGGTAGGTCAGTTTCTGACGCGTGCCGCGAAGCTGCATATCCACCAGATCCCCCTTGCGGGATCCGAGCCGTTCCATGACCGTTCCCATATATTCCTCGGGAACGTCGATCGTCACGCGCTCGATCGGCTCGCACTTCACGCCGTCGATCTCCTTCATCAGGACGCGGGGGTTCGAGCAGGCGAGTTCGTAGCCCTCGCGGCGCATCGTTTCGATCAAGATCGAGAGGTGCATTTCGCCGCGTCCCGCGACGCGGAAGGTATCCGTCGTATCGCCGTCCGAGACCCGGAGCGAAACGTCCTTCAGCAGTTCGCGGTAGAGCCGTTCGCGCAGGTGGCGCGAGGTGACGTACTTGCCCTCCCGTCCGGCGAAGGGGCTGTCGTTGACCGAGAAGGTCATCTCGAGGGTCGGTTCGCTGACCTTGACGAACTCGAGCGGCTCGACGCAGGTGAGACTGGTGACGGTATCGCCGATCGTGATGTTCTCGGCGCCCGAGAAGCAGACGATGTCGCCCACGGTGGCGGAAGGAACGGCGACGCGGTTCAGCCCGTCGAACTGGTACATCGAGACGATCCGGGCGCGGCGGGGCGCTTCCTCCGAGTGGTAGTTCGTGATCATAACGTCCTGATTCTGTTTCAGGGTGCCGCGCTCGATCCGCCCGATCCCGATCCGACCGACGAAGTTGTTGTAGTCGATCGAGGAAACGAGCAGTTGAAGTTCCCCGTTCTCGTCGCCCTCGGGGGCGGGGATGTAGTCGAGGATGGTATCGAAGAGCGGGCGCAGGTCGGTTCCGGGCGTGTGCGCGTCGCGGCTTGCCGTCCCTGCCCTTCCCGAGCAGTAGAGGATCGGGGAGTCGAGCTGTTCGTCGGTCGCGTCGAGTTCCATCAAAAGTTCGAGCACCTCGTCCTCGATCTCGTCGAGGCGGGCGTCGGGACGGTCGATCTTGTTCACGACGACGATGACGCGGTGGTTCAGGGCGAGCGCGCGCTCGAGCACGAAACGCGTCTGCGGCATCGGTCCCTCGGCGGCATCGACGAGCAGAATGACGCCGTTCACCATTTTCAGGATCCGTTCGACCTCGCCGCCGAAATCGGCGTGCCCCGGGGTGTCGACGATATTGATCTTCACGCCGTTATAATGCACGGCGGTATTCTTCGCCAGGATCGTGATCCCGCGCTCGCGCTCGATGTCTCCCGAGTCCATCACGCGCTCGGTCACCGCCTGATTCTCGCGGTAAACGCCGCCCTGCCGCAGCATTTCGTCGACAAGCGTCGTCTTTCCGTGGTCGACGTGCGCGATGATCGCGACGTTCCGAAGGTCTGTCCGCTTCATATTCTCCCGTCCTTTTGTCTCGTTTTTTAACCTCATTATTATAACCGAACGCGTCCCGTTTTGCAATAGGGAGACGATCTTTTTTTATACTTTTTTCTTATAACGATTGATTTTTTTATTATTTTATAGTATGATAGAGACGGACGGGCGCTCGCGCGTCCCACCGGAACGCGAAAAACGAAGCCGGCGCCGTATACAACCAAAGAGGTGTGATTATGAAAAAGAGACTGCTCCTTCTCCTTTCTGCCGCGCTGATCCTTTCGCTTCTTCTCGTCCTCTGCGCCTGCGGCGGCGGGAAAGAAAAAACCGACGAAAAAGAGACCGACGCCGGGACCAAAGCCGCGACCGAAGCCGCGACCGAAGCCGCGACCCTGCCGACGGGGGCGACCGCCTATCAAAAGGTGCAATTCGCCTTCAACGGAGTGGAAAAGAGTCTGAAGCGGGTCGGCGAGAAGACCTCAGCCGATCTTGATTCCCGCGCCGTACAGCGCCTGCTGACCGGACAGACGCCTGATCCGCTGAGCGTGATCGGCTCGATCTACACGTCGGGCGACAGTCAGGGCGACGTGATCGACGAGCTCGAATACGATCAGCCCCCGATGATCCAGTTTCAATGCCTGAAAGCGGTGTTCGACAACGTGGGCGAGGGCTTTCAGTTCGGCGTCAAACATTACAACAGCATGACGGGCGAGGTCTTCGTCGACCCCGAGACCGGCAGGGATATGAACGGGATCAGCCTCGACGATACCCGGAACCAATACAAGTACGACTACACGTTCCGGCTCGACCTGAAGATCGACGTCGGGGAAAACGACCTGATCACCGCCGACGTTTCTTTCGGCATCCGACTGGCGCGCGAAAGCGAGGAGATCAACACGAATTGGTACGTCAGGTTGATCCTCGACTACGATATGACGAGCGAAACGCCGATCTACAAACTGACGATGTGGACGGCAAACGACGAGCGCGAACTCGCCTGCATCGCCGGCTACGTCTACGAATACGACTTCGTTGATATGAAGGCGAACGGGATCAACGAATGGCGGAAGTTCGTCCTGCAGAGCGATACCGAACTCAAACGGGACGGGGCGCATCCCGATTTCGCCTCCTATCGGAACGCGGGCGTCGAGTTCCGCGCCGACACCTGCAAATGGTATAAAGACAATAATCTCAAAAAGATCACGCGCCATACCGAGGAAAAGGACGCGACGCTCGCCGAAGCCTTCTTCGCCTTCGGTCTGAACGCGACCGATATCGACAAGAACGCGCTTCTTTCGATCAGCGCCGACGTCAAGACCGACGCGATCAAGACCGTCTACGACGAGTTTGGCAGAGTGTTCGGTAAAGACGTCATCTACTCGCTCGTAACGAAAAAAGAGGACGATCACCACGGCGGCGGACAGCGCGACGCCGTCGGGATCACGATCCTGACCGAAGAGGGCGAGGCGTGGGGAGCGCAGAATATCGAGCGCGACTGCACCCTCTCGGAGCTTCTTTCGGGATACGGTCCGTGGGGACAGGGGATCGGCATCAAACGCCCCTGCGTCTATACGATCGACGCCGACGGCAACCGGATCGACCGGATCGAAAACTTCACCGACTACGATTTTACGATCACCGTCGGAAAACCCGGGCAGGGCGGATTTGAGAGCAAGATCGGACTCGGCGACCTTCTGTCGACCGTGATCGCCGATAACCTCGGCGGTATGGAGGCAATTGAACAAAACGGCTTTCTCGTCAACGTCCGCCTGACGGACAAAACCGACTCGTCGAGATCCGCGACGTTTTCCGCGATCATCGGTTTCCGGAGCGAGATCGAGGAGCAGGAAGCGAAGCAGTTTCCCGCCGAATTGACCGAGATCGGGGTTCCGGAATACAAGACCGACAACGGCAGTTTTAAGACGGTCGAGGGTAAGCAGGACGGCTACGCTCTTGAAGTCAGGTCCAACAACGACGAGCGCACCGCCTATCTGAAGAAACTGAGCGACGACGGCTTCGTCCCAAACGAGAACGGCGAATACGCCAAGACCGTCGGAGAAAACGTTCTGTTCATCACCGTCTCGGATTTCGCGGGCGACGTCCTGACGATCTCCGTCCGGGTGGAAAAGAACAGCGGGCAGAACGATTCGTCCTGGCAAACCGAGACCATCGCGGGCTTGCTGGACGGCAAGTATACGCTTCCCCAACCGAAGGGCGCCGGCACGGTGACCTTCAAACTGAACACCGACGATAAGAACCTCTACGTCTACGGTTTGACCGACGACGAAAAAGCCGCCTATCTCGACGAAGTCGCGTCGCAGGACGGCGTGTGGGTGGTCGGCGAAACGAATCTGACCACGCGGAAGATCAAGTTCCTCTACGAATCCTGTTTTTACGCGATCGATTTGAATCTGGACGTCGGCGGCGCGCTCTTTTTCGAACTTAATCTTGAAAGAAACGGCGCGCAGCCGGCGGTCGGGATCGTCGTGAACGGCAACGGGCCGATCTATCTCGATCCGGCGGAAGACGACAGAGGATACGTCAAAACCGTGAAACTGAACGAGGGCGACGTCGTTTCGTTTATCAACGCCGCGGGCCGCCCGATCGACGCTCCCGCGTTCGAGCGCAGCGCCGACGATCCGGAAGGAACGGTGATAACCTATCAAGCCGGGGTCTATACCATCGTCTGCGACGCGATGATCGAGATCCGGAAATAATCGGTTGCAAAAAGAGGGAGACAGAGATGGCAAGCGACGGAAAGCGAGCGCCGATCTGTTGGATCTACGGCGGGGGCGGTTTCGACCCCGCCTTCCCGTATTTGCCCGAACGAAACGATCTTGTGATCGCGGCGGACAGCGGACTGAAAACGGTCGAACGGCTCGGGCTGACGTCCGATCTCATCGTCGGGGATTTTGATTCGCTCGGACGTGTGCCGACGGGGAAAAACGTCGTGACCCTCCCGGTCGAGAAGGACGTAACCGACGCGGCGGCGGCGGTCGCCGAGGGGCGCGCGCGCGGATTCGCGCGGTTTTTCTTCGTCGGTTGTACCGGCGGGCGACCCGATCACACCTTCGCCGCCTACCAGCTGCTTGCCGACCTTGCCGCGCGGGGAGAACACGGTCTTCTCTTCGGCGACGGCTTCACGGTCACGACGATCAAGGACGGTTCGCTCGCCTTCCCCGCCCGCGACGGCGGCACGCTCTCGGTCTTCGCCGTCGGAGGCGACGCCCGGGACGTGACGATCTCCGGCGTCTACTATCCCCTTGTCGGAACGACCCTCTCGCCGACCTTTCCCCTCGGGGTCTCCAATTCTTTCGTCGGAAAACCCGTCTCGGTCAGGGTCGGGGACGGCACCCTCCTGGTCTTCGCCGAGGGGTATCCCCTGCCCGCGTTCGGGAAGTGAATAAGCATTGAAAAAAGGATGCCCGCATCGCTTGATGCGGGCATCCTTTTCGGTTTGTCGGCGGGCGATCCGCTTTTAATCGAGCCCCAGTTCGAGCCAGTAATCGTTCAGCCAATTCTGCGTCGCGTCGTCGAGGTTGTGGTAATACTGCATCCGGGACGGATCCTCTTTGTAGGATTCGGGCAGTTCGTAGAGGATCGCGTACTCGTCGGTCCCCTCGTGGTAGTCGTAGTCGGGATTGGTGCGGACGGCGACGTTCGGGGAGGCGTAGCAGATGTAGTTCGCGTTCTCGGTCGCGATCTCGGGATCGAGCATAAAGTCGATGAAGAGTTTCGCAGCGCCGACGTTTTTCGCGCTCTTCGGGATGCACATCGAATCGACGAAGATGTTGGTCCCCTCCTTCGGATAATAGAAAGCGAGATCCTCGTTTTCCTGCATCATCTGGAGGCAGTCGCCGGCATAGTACGCGGCGGCGGCGGAAACGCCGTTCTCCATCTTGTTGTAGATCTCGTCCATCAGATAGATGCAATCCTGTTCGCGGAGTTTTTCGTAGGTCCTCTGCCAGTCGGCGGAGTTCGTCGTGTTCACGTCAATACCGAGATAGCACATCGTGATCCCGAAAGCGTCGCGCGGATTGTTCATATTGATCAGATCCCCGGTCTCGAAATCCTGCGACCAAAGAAGCGACCAGGACTGTTCCGCGATGATCTCCTCGCTCACCTTCGTCGTGTCGTAGACGATCCCGACCATGCCGACCGAGTAGGGGACCGAATAAGCGTCGGTCGGGTCGAAATAGAGACCGCGGTATTCGTCGGCAATGTAATGATAGTTCTGAAGATCGCTGTGGTCAAAGGTCTGGATCAGATCTTCGGAGATCAGGCGCTCGATCATATAGTCGGAGGGGATCACGACGTCGTAGGAGGCGCCGTTCTTGAGCTGCGCGTAGAGTTCCTCGTTGGTCGAAAAGTAATCGTACTTGACCTTGATCCCGTAGGTCTTCTCAAACTCCTTGACGACGTCGAGCGATCCCTCGCTGCCGTCCGAGATGTACTCGCCCCAGTTATAAACCGTCAGCGTCGTTCCCTTGTAGGGGTTGCCGTCGGTCTGCGAGCCGCTCCCGGTCTCTATACCGGAGCCCGTCGCGGGTGCCGTAGAAACGCCGTCGGTTTGATTCGCCCCGCCGCAGGAGGCGAAGGCAAAGACGACCAAAACGAGCACGAGGCAAAGGGCAAGCGTGCGGCGGAAAGCGTTCTTTTTCATTTTTTCAGTTCTCCTTCATTTTCTTTTTCTTTTTCAACGCCCGGGCGGCGATCTTCTTCGGGTCGCGTCTCGCGTCCATCTGCGCCTGCAAAACGTTCGACAGGATCAAAAGAACGAGGATCACGAGGAAGATCAGGGTCGAGAGCGCGTACATTTTGGGGCTGACGCTTCTTTTCGTCATCGAGTAGATGTAGGTCGGCAGGGTGTAAAATCCCTCGCCCTTCGTGAACTGGGTGATGATGAAGTCGTCGATCGAAAGGGTGAACGCCATCAGAAGTCCGGAAAGGATACCGGGCAGAATGACCGGCAATTCGACGCGGAAAAAGGTCTCTATCGGCGTACAGCCGAGATCCTGCGCCGCCTCGAGCAGGTGTTTGTCCATCTGCCGGATCTTCGGCGTGACGGAAAGGATGACGTAGGGGAGGTTAAAGGTGACGTGCGCGATCAGAACCGTCATGAAACTCCGCGTCGCGATCCCGAGCATACCGCCGACGAAAACGAAGAACATCAGCATCGAGACGGCGGTGACGATATCGGGGTTCATCATCGGGATATTGGTGACGCTCTGGATCGTATTGCGGACCCAGCGCCGTTTCAGCCGGGAGAGCCCGACGGCGGCAAGCGTGCCGAGGACCGTGGCGATCACGCTTGAGAGGACGGCGAGTTTCAGGGTGTTGAGCAGCGCCTCGCCCGCTTTCTCGTCACGGAAGAGTTCGCCGTACCATTTGAAGGAAAAACCGGCAAAGGCGGCGGTGCTCTTCGCGCTGTTGAAAGAGAAGAGCATCATCACGATGATCGGCGCGAAAAGGAAGAGCAAAATCAGCGCAATATAGACGCGGGACAGCGTTTTCACAAAACCACCCCCCCGTCTTTGTCGCCGAAGCGGTTGGTGATGAGCATACTGACGATAATCAGGATCATCAGCACGAAGGAGAGCGCCGAACCGATCTCGTAAGAGGCAACGTTATGAAGCGAGATCCGCTGTTCGATCACGTCGCCGATCAGACGGATCCTTCCGTCCGAGAGCGATTTCGAGATAAAGAAGGTCGAGATCGAGGGGACGAAGACCATCGTGATCCCCGAGACGATCCCCGAAACCGAGAGCGGCAGAACGACGCGGAAAATAGTCTGGAACCCGTTGCAGCCGAGATCCTGCGCCGCTTCTTTCAAGCGCGGGTCGATCTTCGCGATCACCGAGTAGATCGGCAGGATCATATACGGCAGGTAGTTGTAGACCATACCGAGTACGATCGCGAACTCGGAGTTCAAAAACCGGATCGGTTTGATCCCGAAAAGACCGAGAAAGTCGTTCAGGGGTCCGTTGACCTCGAGCAGGAGTTTGAGCGAATAGGTGCGGATCAGCAGGTTGATCCACATCGGAAGCATCAGCAGCAGGATCACGAGCGACTGGTTGCGCGGCTTCAGTTTCGCAATGGCGAGCGCGAGGGGATAAGCGAGGAAAAGACAGATGGCGGTCGATTCTAGCGCCAGAAGAACCGACCGTTTCAAAACCGCAAAATAGGACGCCGAAAAGACGTTCGCGAGGTTCGCCGTCGTAAACGCTCCGTCGGGATCGGTAAAGGTATAGTAGACGACGAAAACGAGCGGCGCCAGGATAAAGAGCAGGCACCACAGCCCGTGGGGCGCGACGGTCACGGCGCGGACGATCGCCGGCTTTCGGCTCTGACGCACGCGCGGCGCGGGGGCGAGGGTTTGTCCGGTCATCTTTCCCCCTCCTCCGCCGCTTTATCCGAATCGGAGTCCCCCGCGTCCGAATCGAACCGCTCGATCACGTTGCCGTGCTCGTCGAGTTCGACGTCGGGGTTCGAGATCTCGTCCATCTCGTCGGAAAAACTCGAGTAGTCGCCGATGGTGCCCGAGAACTCGGACTTCTTCATAATATGGATGGCGTCGGGTTCGATGTAGATGCCGATATCCGAGTCGACGCCGACGTAGTCGGTCGTCTGGATCATCCACATAAAGCCGTTGACGTCGACGATGATCTCGTAATGCACGCCCTTGAAGGTGACCTTGGTGACGTGACCGCGGAGCATTCCCCGGTCAAGCGGAACGACGTCCACGTCCTCGGGGCGGATGACCACGTCGACCGGCTCGTTCTTTTCAAACCCCCCGTCGAGGCAGTCGAAAACGCGACCGTCGAAGAAGACCTTGCGATCCTCCCGCATCACGCCGTCGACGATGTTCGATTCGCCGATGAAGTCGGCGACGAAGGCGTTCTTCGGTTCGTTGTAGACGTCGGTCGGGGTGCCGATCTGCTGGATCTTTCCGTTCTGCATCACGACGATGGTGTCGGACATCGAGAGCGCCTCTTCCTGATCGTGGGTGACGTAGATAAAGGTGATGCCGGTCGCCTGCTGGATGTTCTTCAACTCAAACTGCATATCCTTGCGCAGTTTGAGGTCGAGGGCGCCGAGCGGCTCGTCGAGAAGCAGGACGCGCGGACGGTTGATCAGCGCGCGCGCGATGGCGACCCGCTGCTGCTGTCCGCCCGAGAGCGAATTGACGTTCCGGTGCTCGAATCCCCGGAGGGCGACCATATTCAGCATCTCGTCGACGCGGCTCTTGATCTCGTCCTTCGGGACTTTATGTTTCAACGCAAAAGCAATGTTATCAAAAACGTTGAGATGAGGGAACAGCGCGTACCTCTGAAAAACGGTGTTGACCTGTCGCTTGTAGGCAGGAACGTCGTTGATCCTTTCCCCGTCGAAAAGGATGTCGCCGCAGTCGGGCGTTTCAAATCCGCCGATCAGACGGAGGGTCGTGGTCTTTCCGCAGCCGGAAGGACCGAGCAGCGTCACGAACTCCCTGTCCCGGATATACAGGTTCATATCCGAGAGGACGACTTCCCCGTCGAAGGACTTCGTGATCCCCTTTAACTCAATGAGTTTGTTCATTTTTTTGCGTTCTCGCGCTCCCTTCTCTTTCGTCGGCCGCCGACCCGCAAAAAAGCGGACGGGGGACCCCGTTCTTCCGGGCGTCCCGCGACTTATTGAAACACATTATAGCAAAAAGAAATGCAGAATGCAATACGTTTACAAAAAAAATTAAAAAATATGATAGGTCGCGATTATCCGCAAGCATCCGCGATTAACCGAAACGGCAATCGGGCGAACTCTCGAAATCTCTTAAAATCTCCCGTTTTCTCCCGAATGCTCAAAAAAAGTCGTCTCGGGGAGGGGGTGAGAGAGCAGCGAAAAGAGGATAAAAACCGAGAAATAAAAACCGGCGCCCGAGACGTAAAGAAGCGAAAAAGCAAGCGAGAGAGACAGGAGCAGCGAACCATAAGAGACAAGCGAGGCGACCTCCCCCGCCCGTCCGACGTCAAGACGGGAGGCGAGCAGGCAGAAAAGCACCCGCCCGCCGTCGTGATCCGAGATCGGGATCAGGTTGGAGAGCCCCGTTCCGACCGAGATCCAACCCGCCTCGGCAGCGTAAGGATCGCCCGCCCCGAAAAGAAGCAGCAGGATCCCCGGCACGAGATTGGCGACGGGTCCGGCAAGGGCGACGAAAAGTTCCCCCCGATACGAGAGCGGCGAACGGGAGAAGAAACGGAATCCGCCCGAGACCGGCGTGATCCGCGGGACGTCGGCGCCGAGGAACAGAAAAGCGAAAAAGTGTCCCCCCTCGTGGATCAGAAGCGAAAAGAGCAGAAGCGCGGCGCGCCAGATCGGCGTAAATCGGAACAGATAATAAAGGGACAGAACCGCCGGAAGCCACGGAAGCGCCGCGGCGAACCGCGCTCTTTTGCTTTTCTTCATTTTCTTTCTCCTTCCCCGCCCTGCCGCTATGCGCTGCATCCTATGAAGAAAAGGAAGAAATCATGCGAAACGCGCCTTCTCCGATTGACTTTTCCCGCCGTTTGCGGTACAATAATAAAGAAGAAAACGAATGCGGCGGCGCCACTTCCCGCGCGCCGCGGAAACGGGGATCGGTATGGAGAAAGCGCAAGCCGAGAAAAGGATCGCCGAACTGAGAAAGACGCTCGCCTATCACGCGCGCCTTTACTACCAGTTGGACGCGCCCGAGATCTCCGACTACGAATACGACGCGCTCTTTAGGGAACTGACCGAACTCGAGGCGGCGTTTCCGGAGTTCGACGACCCGAACTCCCCGACCAAACGCGTCGGCGGCGCGGCGAGCGAAAAGTTTGAAAAGGTCGCCCACTCGGTCCCGATGGGAAGCCTGGACGACGTGTTTTCGAGCGAAGAACTGGAGGGGTTTCTCCGTGAAATGGAAAAGATCCTTCCCCACCCGGTCTACTCGGTCGAGCCGAAGATCGACGGACTGTCGGTCGCGCTGACCTACGAGAACGGGAATCTGACCCTCGGCGCGACGCGCGGAGACGGGCTGGTCGGCGAGAACGTGACGGCGAATCTGCGCACCGTCCGCTCGATCCCGCTGACGCTCCCGATCCCGATCGGGCGGCTCGTCGTGCGGGGCGAGGTCTATATGCCGCGCGACGTCTTCAACGAGTTGAACGCCGCCCGCGAAGCCGAGGGGCTGTCGCTCTTCGCCAACCCGCGTAACGCCGCCGCCGGATCGCTCCGGCAGCTCGATCCGAAGATCACCGCCTCGCGGCGGCTCGATATCCTCGTCTTCAACCTGCAGGAGGGCAACCCGTTCTCCGAGGGCGAACCGTCCTCGCACGGCGCGACGCTCGACCGCCTCTCGGAACTCGGATTCCACGTCCTGCCGCACCGGATCGTGACCGACGATCCAGAAAAGGTGCTGTCCCATATCGCGCGCCTCGGCGAACTGCGCTCGTCGCTCCCCTTCGATATCGACGGCGCGGTCGTCAAGATCGACGGACTTGCCGACCGGGCGACGGTCGGCGAGGGGACCGGCCGCCCGAAGTGGGCGGTGGCGTACAAGTACCCGCCCGAACAGCAGACGACCAAACTGCTCGACATCACGCTTCAGGTCGGGAGGACCGGGGTGCTGACCCCGACGGCGGAACTCGCCCCGGTCAGACTGGCGGGCAGCACGGTTTCGCGCGCGACGCTCCACAACGACGGCTTTATTGCCGAGCGCGATATCCGGATCGGCGATACCGTGATCGTGCAGAAGGCGGGCGACATCATCCCCGAGATCGTTTCGGCACTCAAAGAGAAGCGGGACGGAAGCGAAAAGGTCTTCCGGATGCCCGCCGTCTGCCCCTCCTGCGGCCGTCCCGTCGTGCGCGACGACGCGGGGGAAGGCGCCGCCGTCCGCTGCGTCTATCCGGGCTGTCCCGCGCAGCGCGCCCGGGCGATCATCCATTTCTGTTCCAAATCCGCGATGAATATCGACGGGCTCGGACCCGCCGTGATCGGCTCCCTGCTCGAAGCGGGGTTGATCCGCGACGCCGCCGACCTCTATTCGCTGAAACGCGAAGACGTGGCGAACCTCGATCGGATGGGCGAAAAGTCTGCGGACAACCTGCTCGCGGCGATCGAGGCGTCGAAGGCGCGCGGGCTTGAACGCCTGCTCTCCGCGCTCGGGATCCGTCAGGTGGGCGAGGTCGCGGCAACGGCGCTGGCGCAAAGATTCGGGACGCTGACCGCCCTGGCGGAGGCGGATTTCGACGACCTCTGCGCCGTCCCCGACGTCGGGGACGTGACCGCCTCCGGCATCGTCGACTTCTTCTCGTCGAAAGAGAATCGCGCGCTCATCGGGCGGCTCGTCGAAGCGGGCGTCTCGACGGCGGCGGAAAAGAAACAGACCGGCGATTCGCTCGCCGGGCTGACCTTCGTTCTGACCGGCACCCTTCCGAATATGACCCGTGACGAGGCAAGCGCCCTGATCGCGGCGGCGGGCGGGCGCGTTTCCGGTTCAGTGTCGAAAAAGACCTCCTACGTCGTCGCCGGAAGCGAAGCGGGCTCCAAACTCACCAAAGCAGAAGCGCTCGGCGTCCCGGTGATCGACGAAGAAGGGTTGCTTTCCCTGTTGAAAAAGGACTGACCGAAAAGATAAAAGGGATCGGGGTTTCATCCGATCCCTTTTTGTTGCGGCGCGACCCGTCGGGAAAACGAGCGCGTCAGCCGAGGTTCAGTTTCTTTTCGGTCATCCGGATATTGAAGAAATTGACCAGAACGGCGACGCCGAGGCGCAGAACGATCCCGAGGATCAAAAAGACCTGCAGGGTCGCGGCGCTCTCGAAGGACGACAGATCCGCGCCCCCGGCGAGGATCCCGCCCGAAACGGCGAGATTGACAAGAGAAAGCAGGGTCGAAACGGCGACGTCGGTCACCACGCAGAAGAGGATGCCGCCCCAGATCTTGCCCTTTCCCTGAAAGACGACGGCGCCGAGCGTGACCCCGAAATAGTAGTTTGAGAACTCGAGGATCAAAAGGACGAAAAGATAGAGCAATCCCTCGATCACGAGCAGAACCGCGTTAATGGGGGCGGTCGTCAAAAAGTCACCGATCATCGTGAAAACGATAACGTAGGCGTAGAAAGGGTTGTGCCCCGCCGCCGCCGCGGTTCCCGCAAAGAACGCGAAGCCGAAGGAGAAGAAGGCGACGACGATATACGCGACCAGGAAAATGACCGTGCAGAGCAGTTTCGAGAACAGGAGTTGCCGGCGCTTGACCGGGAGCAGGAGCGTCAGATACCCGGCGTCGGAATACATTCCCTTGTAATAGTTGACGACGAGCAGAACGGGAAGCAGCGCGGCGGAGAGGACGAGGGCGACGACCGAGAACCAGTAGATCGACTGCAACCCGAGATAGACGAGGAAGTAATCGCTCTTCGCCGCGATCCAGGAGAGAAGCCCCGCGAGCAACGCCAGAACCGGCGTCAGGCTGTACAGCGGGATCAGGAACCGTCTGAGCGACAAATAGTCGTATTTCAAAAGTTTTTTCAGCATCTGAACGCCTCCCGGAACATCTCGTCGACGGTCTTCCCCTCTCTCTTTCTCGCCTCGTCGGCGCTGTCGTAGCAGAGCAGGCGCCCGTCGCGGATGAAGACGAACTCGTCGATCACCTCTTCAACGTCGGCGATCAGGTGGGTCGAGATCAGGATCGTCGAATCGGGCGAATGACAGGTGAGAATGGTGCGGAGGATATACTCGCGCGCGGCGGGGTCGACGCCCGAGATCGGCTCGTCGAGCAGATAGAGTTTCGCGTTCCGCGACATCACGAGCGAAAGCTGGACCTTCTCGCGCATCCCCTTCGAGAGTTTGCCGAGCGGCTTATCGAGCGGGATCCCGAGATCGGCGAGCATCTTCTCCGCTTTCGGGCGGTCGAAGTCCCGGAAGAAATCGGCGAAATAATCGATCGCCCGGTTGCTCGACATCCACCCGGGGACGCTGATCCGGTCGGGCAGATACGCGACCAGATTCCGCGCTTCCTCACCCGGCGGGTTGCCGAGGATCGAGACGCTCCCGGCGCTCGGAACGAGCAGCCCCGCGATGATCTTCAGAAGGGTCGTTTTTCCGCTTCCGTTGGGTCCGAGCAGCGCCACGATCTTGCCCGGAGTCAGCGTGAGCGAAAAATCCGAAAGAGACGGGAAGCTGCCGTAGAGTTTGGTGATCTGATTTACAGACAGCAAGGGTTGTCCCTGCATAGATCGTACTCCTTTCGTTGCGGCGTGCCGCCGCCTATACCATCATACCTTTTTTTCAGCCGCCTGTCAAGCCGAAAACGGTTTTTTGAAAAAAGCGCTTGCAATCGCTGCCGAAAAAGAGTATAATAAAGGAGAAAAAAACAGGGAGCCGCGAGTTCCCGGGAAAGAGAACGGTATGAGTACGTTTCATCTTGTCGATCATCCCCTGATCACCCACAAACTGACCATTATGCGCCAGATCGAAACCAGTTCAAAGGATTTCCGCGATCTGCTCGACGAGATCTCGATGCTGATGGGCTTCGAGATCACGCGCGACCTCCCGCTCGAGGATATCGAGATCGAGACCCCGATCTGCAAAACGACGGCGAAGCGGATCTCGGGCAAGAAACTCGCGATCGTCCCGATCCTGCGCGCCGGGCTCGGCATGGTGGACGGGCTTCTTCGGCTGGTTCCGGTCGCCCGGATCGGTCATATCGGTCTTTACCGCGACCCCGAGACACACGAACCGGTCGAATACTACTGCAAAATGCCGCCCGATATCGAGAACCGCCTCGTCATCCTCGTCGACCCGATGCTCGCGACCGGCGGCAGCGCCTCCGACGCGATCACGAAACTGAAAGAGAGAGGATGCCACGGCAATATCGTGATGATGTGCCTCGTCGCCGCGCCCGAGGGCGTCGCCCGCCTGCAGAAGGACCATCCCGACGTCGACATCTACTCCGCCGCGCTCGACGAGAAACTGAACGAGCATTGCTACATCGTCCCGGGTCTCGGCGACGCCGGCGACCGCCTCTTCGGAACCAAATAAAATGCGGACTCTGACGATCGGTCAGAACGACGCGGGACAGCGCCTTGATAAGTTTCTTACCAAGGCGCTTCCTCGTATGCCCAAGTCGCTGCTCTACAAGTCGATCCGGATCAAAAAGATCAAGGTCAACCGCCGCCGGGCGACCCCCGAACAGGTCCTCGTCACGGGCGACGAACTCCAACTCTTTCTGCCCGACGATCTCTTCGACCGGACGGGCGACGCGGACACCGCGTCGGAACTATCGCGGATCCGGGGCGAACTTCCGATCCTCTACGAGGACGACAACCTGATCCTCCTTGACAAGCGTCCCGGGGTCGCGGTGCACGAGGACGAAAGCGGCTCGGCGGACACGCTGCTCACCGCCCTGCGCGCCTACCTTTACCGCCGCGGCGAATACGATCCCGGGGCGGAACAGTCGTTTGCCCCCTCGCTCTGCAACCGGATCGACCGCAACACCGGCGGGATCGTCATCGCGGCGAAGAACGCCGCCGCGCTCCGCGATATGAACGCACGGATCCGTCGGCGCGTGATGGGAAAATATTATCTCGCCGCCGTCCACGGGATCCCCGTACCGCGCGAGGCGACGCTTCACGGCTATCTGAAAAAGGACGAGATCCGAAAAGAAGTGACGGTTTATCGCGAGAACCCCCCTGCGGGAGCCAAGGAGATCGCCACCCGGTATCGGGTGCTCGATACCTCCACCGACAAAAAGATCTCTCTTCTCGAGGTCGAACTGCTTACCGGGCGGACGCATCAGATCCGCGCGCACCTTGCCTCCGTCGGGCATCCGCTCGTCGGCGAAGGCAAATACGCCGAGAACAGACTCGACCGGGAAAAGGGATTCCGGTTCCAGGCGCTTTGTGCCTACCGTCTCGTCTTCCCCGCCCCGCAGGGGGATTCGCTCGACTACCTCTCGGGGCGTGTTTTCACCGTCCCGAGGGAGAGCGTCCGTTTTCTCTCGCTCTTCCCCGGTTTCGGGGACGGCGTTATTCCGACCGACGGCGATCGGGGAAAGGACGGCGAAAGATGAAACTGGCTACAAGCACCGGTGATTTCAAGCGCGTCGGTCGGACGATGCCCGAGCGGATCGCTCTGATTGCAAAGGCGGGCTTCAGACACGTCAACCTTGAACTGTCCGATGCGGTCGGTCGGCTCGACGGCGACGATTGGAAGGAAAGGATCGGAAAGATCGCGGCGGCGCTCGCCGAAAACGGCGTCGACTGCGTACTCGCGCACGCCGTCTGCGAAAAACTCGGCGAGGCGACCTACGACGCAATCGTCTCCGAGACGCTCCGCGATATTTCCGCCTGCGAGGCGCTCGGGATCCCCGATCTCGTCGTGCATCCCCTCTATCCCGAGGGGGCTGACCGTGACGGGATCTTCGATTTCAACCGCGCGTTTTACCGCGAACTCGTCGCACAAAGCCGCGGGACGGGCGTCCGGCTCCTGATCGAAAATATGGCGGACACCGAAGTCGCCGTCCCGGCGTTTTCGACGGGAGAGGATATGGCGGCGTTCCTCGACTTCGCGGATGAAGACCGGCTCGGCGCCTGTTGGGACACCGCGCACGGCAATCTCAACGCCCCGCCGCGCGACAACGGGCAGTACGAATCGATCAAGGCGCTCGGCGATCGGCTCTTTGCCCTGCACGTTTCGGACAATTTCGGGCGGCGGCTGCATTGGCACAGTTTTCCCTTCAGCGGGTGCATCAACTTTGATTCGGTGCTTTCGGCGCTGATTGAGATCGGATACAGCGGCGCGTTCACCTTTGAAGCCTCCTACGTGATGCGGAACGCGGCGATGCCCCCGGTAAAACGGAACCGCTGGACGCATCCGACCGACCCCGGTTTCGTCCCGAAGCTGACCGACCCGCCGAAAGAACTGATCCTGCAAGCCGAAGAACTGCTCTACGCAACCGGAAAATACCTGTTGGAACAGTACGGCTGCTTTGAAGAATAAAAAGACAGAAGATAAGCGGAGCGGGCAAATTGCCCGCTCCGCTCTTTCTTTTGCCGTCGTTTACTCCAGCCAGCCGTCCTTATACTCGACCTTGAACGCCTTCGCGATCAGTTTCAGATCGTCGTCGGTGATCGTTTGCAGGATAGGATAGGGACGCGTTTTCATATAGATCTCGGCGCCCTTTTCGGCGGTCTCGATCAGCCCGAAGGTCTCGTCAAGATCGGCGCCCGCGCCGTAGATCCCGTGCTGCGCCCAGACGACGAGCCGGAAATCCTTCATCTTCTCGGCAGTGGCGACCCCGATCTCGGGCGTACCGCAGAGCATCCACGGAAGGACGGCGATCCCGTCGGGAAAGACGACCATACATTCGGTGCAGGTGCGCCAGATCGTGCGGGTGAACTCACGCTCGTCGAGCGAGTGGATGAAGGTCATCGAAAGAAGATTGACGGGGTGGCAATGCATCACGACACGGTTGTTCGGATTGACCCGAAGCCGCGCGACGTGGCTCATCAGATGCGCCGGCAGTTCGCTGGTGAAGCGCCCGCCGTCGGAATACCCCCAAAGGAGTTCGGCGGTTCTTCCGTCAGAGGCGATACGGATGATCCCGAGGTTGTTTTCGGGGTCGTCCTCCACGTTCTTGAAGTACTTGCCCGTCCCGGTCACGAGAAAGATCTTCCCCGCCAGTTCGGGGGCGTCGAAACCGATCGGAATGGTGCGCTTGATCTTTTTCAGATCCAGGTATTCCGAAACCTCGCCCTCGTCGAGCAAAAGCGAAACGTTCCCGCCGTTCCGCTCGTCCCAGCCGAGGCGGTACATATTGCTGACGGTTTTGCACATTTCGCGAAGGAACCGACTGTTCTTGACGTCTTTCATCTTTTTGTCTCCTCAAAAGGGGATCGCGTCCCCGTTTTTCCCGATCACTATTATAACTTCTTTTGCTCCCTCTGTCAAGCGAGAATCGGCTTTTTCCGCAGCGTGTCCGATATCCCGCCGACGCTTGCCTCTCGGAGACCCGCGCTTTTTGAGTCGAATGTATAATGTACGCAAAATGTTGTATATTATTCGTTTTGTGTTGCGAAACTATAGCATTTAGCCAATGAAAACCGCTCGATTTTGTGACTTGTGCCGAAAAAAAAGAATCTTTGAAAAACCCCTTGCAAAATCGAAGCGTATCGTGTATAATAAGTAACCGAGGGTGATCGGGAGATCGGAAACGGTCTCTTCCGCATTCCTTCTTGAAACTAAGCGGAAACGGTTTAAGCGGTTTTTCCGGTTCCGATTTTAGTTTGCCGACGTCTCCTTGTGAGGCGTCGGCTTTTTCTTTGCAAAACGCTTTGTAAGATCTCTTTGACAAAAAAAAGCGGGGCGGGCAAAAAGCCCGCCCCGCTTTTTTGTTTTTGCTCCTGCGGTTCCAAAGTTATTTGCCCGTTATTGTTGTCTGGCGAAGCTGACGTAACCCGCCGCCGCCGTGAAGGTCAGGAGCCCGCTTTCCTCGGTCACGTTTACGGTCTGCGTTTTTCCGCCTGCCGAGACCGTCCAGGTTCCGGCGGCGACGCCCGAAACGTAGTAGTGCAACTCGCCTTCCCCGCTTGCCGTAAAGGTGAACGAAGTGCTCCGGCGCTCGGCTTTCTTTATGAAGACAGCCGCCGTGTTGCCGATGATCCCGCCGGATACCGAATTCGTTTCGATCGGAATCGCTTCAAGTTTGACGTCGTCGGTCCGATCACAGAGATACATTACGTTCAGAAGGTCGTCCGTTTTTCTTCCCTTCGCGGGAGAAATCTCAAGTCTGCCCCAGTATCCGTCGTCGTATGGAACGCCGTCGGAGTCCTTTTTCGTTTGTACCTGCGTGCCGTTGACGGAGTAATTGTTCCCCTGTCCGCCGACCGTTTCGATCCGATCGCCGCCGAACAGGTTCTGAAGCACGAGTTTCCCCTCTCCGGAGGTGATCGTCACGGTCTTGCCGTCCACCTGCGGTTCCTCGATCGTATGAAGCAGAAAGACCGTCTCGTCGTTTGCGTTCTTTCCGGCGATATGATCGAATACGAAGAAATACGCCTTCACGTCGTCTCGCCCGGTATCGAAGACCGTCAGCATCCGACGGGTGACCTCGTCGGCGACGCCGGACTCGTACGCCTCGGCAAAATTGCCGGCAATATAGGCGTAGACGGGAATCTTTTCCTCCACGTCGGCGTAACCGTAGGCGTAGCCGGTCGTTTCACCGGTCGTGTAGGTATCGGTATGCCAGTCGGTGTAACTGCCCGCGTCCTTCGGATTCCGTTGCTGCAGGGTCGTGAATCCCCCGGAAGTCGATCGGTAAAAGACGATCGAATTGTGGGCGATCGTGGCTCGGTGATAGGCGTTGTGATGGGTCGAACCGTAGCTGTCGTAGAATCCGGAGTCTCCGGCGAGCAGCCCCTTGTAATAGATCTGAAACGCGCCCGCCTCGGCGTGATCGTGGTTCGCCGTCGTGCGGTTCCCGATCTTCATCAGGATCGTCGCGTCCTTCGCCGTCCAGCCGGTATGTGCGATCATCTGGCTGAGGTAGCCGCCGTTATAGAGGATCAGGTCGAGATCCGCGTAGCGATTCGCCGCCGGTTCAGGCATTCGCGTGTTGAGCAGGAAACGGAAAATAGTCGCCGTATAGGCGTATCCGGTATAGTCCGCCCACGCGGCAACGGTCGGATCGTCGAAGAGATAGGCGGAGATCTGCGCCGGAAGCGCGTACTGTTTCAGCGTTTCCGACGGATTTTTGAGGACGTCGCGATCCTCGTCGTCGCCCTCCTCAAAGAAGAGGCTCTTTCCGTCAATGATGCGCGAATAGACCGACCGCATGACCTGCTTCATATTCGCCTCGTCGTAGGGGACGGCGCCGGTCGCGCTCTTCATAATCCACGCGCTCCAAAGATCGGCGCAGTAGCGGAGCGACATATAGACCGAGGTCCCCTGGGGCGAATAACCCGATTCATAGAACTCGTTGCGGGCGGGAACGTACTCCTCGAAGAAGCGACCGCCGATAAACGCGTACCAGGTCGGCTCTTCGTCGTAGATCGCGAGCGAGAAAGACAGATAGTCGCGCAGAAGCTGCCGCTCGCAGCCGTGATCCCCGATCACACCCTGCGACGAAGGCGGGAACCCGATCTCCATTTTGCCGCCTTCGCAGCATCGGTGCTGGACGCCCGCGATGATCTGATTCCGATCGGTTTCGGTCAGCAGATCGTAGCACCAGTCGTAGACGAGCGCCATATAGAACATCGTCTCGCCGTAGTACCGTTCCGGATTGCCGAAACCGCCGTTGATTTCAAGCGTGGCAAGGTAGTTCTTGGCGATCAGAATCGCTTCGTATCCGTAAAGCTTCACGCCGGTAAACCGATACAGAAACGCCTTGCTGACCGCGGTATTCAAAACGCTCTGGTTGACGTTGTGTCCCCCCGAAGAAGCGGCGGTGAGGACGCCCTTCTCCGATGAGTTCGCGGAAACGATAAGCCCCTTCACAAGCGAAAAACAAGCGGGGTCCCGAAACGCCGCGCGGAACGTCTCCATATCCGATTCGGTAAAGAGCAGGCGGGGATGCTGTCCTGCCGTCGGATAAACGGTCGGCTCGTCGTAAAGAGTGGTCGACATCTTCGAGTACTTCGAACCGCCGAATTGGCTGTCGGTAAACCCGGCGACCGCGTTCACCGCCGCCTCGTATTTCGATTGATAATTCGCATATTTTGCCGCAATGCGCTGCTCGGCTCCGCAGATCGAGCAGATCTTACAGTATTCGCCGTCGGAGGTCTCGGTCGGCTCGACGACGTAGAAGAGAGAATCGTCCTGGAATCTGTGTTCCCCGGTCGCCCGAATCTTTTCGGTCATTGTCTTTCCGCACTTCGAGCAGGTATAAGTCTTGATCCCGTTTTTGCCGCAAGTGGCGGGGGTCGTGACCTTTCCCTTTCCCCAGTCGTGCGTGCACGGCGGCTCGGTCGCCGGTTCGGTTGCCGGTTCGGTCGCCGGTTCAGTCGCCGGTTCAGTCGCCGGTTCGGTCGCCGGATCCGTGACCCCCTCCGTATCCTTTTCCGTATCCGCCGCCGTCGCGGGCGTCGTGTCCGCGGAAGTGCCCGGCGAAACCGTCGCGGTCGCGTCGGAAACGGCGTCGCCGCCGCAGGATGATAACGCGAGAAGGCAGCACCCCACCGAAATACCAAGCAAAAGCATCAGCGCAATCGTCTTCATAACCATTCCTCCCGAGATTTTTCGCGCAACCGATCGTTCCGTCTGCAAACAATCGCTTCTTTCATTTCAATTATAACACCTCGACAGCTCTTTTGGCAAGTCTGTTTCGCTTGATTCGGAGCGTTCTACCCGTAAAACAATTGCGGGGCGGATCGTTGATCCGCCCCGCGCAGACCGAACGCTTCGCTCGGTCAACGAAGGGATATTCTCGCCATAACCGGGATATGGTCGGACGGATAGGTGTTTCCGGCGTCGATCGGGTTATCGACGGCGGTATAGAAGACGGTCGTGAAAGCCCCCTTCGTCAAAACGTAGTCGAAGGTGTACCGCGTGTCCCGTTCGGTGCGGTTTTTGGCAGGCAGCGTCCCCAGCAGGTCGCCCTTGATCTTCGCGGTATCGGAGGTCCTCTCGAATCCGCCGTCGAAAAAGACCTTCATAGTGAGCGTTCCGCCGTTGTTCGGGACCGAGGGATTGTAGTGCGCGTTCAGGTCGCCCAGAACGATCTGGTCGGGATAATTCTTCGACATTCTCTCGAGCCACGTGAGCAGCGTGCGGATCTCGAGACGACGCACCTTGTCGTCCTCCTCGTGTCCCGATCCGGTGCCGCCGTAATGCAGGTGGGTGTTGACGACGAGGATCTTGCGCCCGGTCTCGATCTCCTCGAGAACGGCGTAGTGGAAGACCCGATCGTGCTTATCGAGAGAGTTGTCCGCACCCTCGGTGTTCTTCACGTCGAGGTCGGAAGCGGTCTGTTTGAAAGTGTTTGTTCCCTCGGAGACTTTGGTGAACTTGTCGGTCTTGAAGAAAATCTCGTTTTTCTCGAAACCGTCTCTGGTATAGTGTCCTTCCAGACGGGTGTATCCGCCGCTCTCAGCCAAAGCAGCGAGGGTGGCGTCCCATCCTTCCTTTCCCTTCTGGTTGACCTCCTGTAATCCCACGATGTCGGGGGATTCGGAGAGGATGGTTTCCGCGACTTTCGCGGGATCTCTGCCTTCCCAGCCGGCTCCGCCGCTCGGACTGTCGTAGACCGCGATGTTGTAACTCATCACGGTGAAGGAATGCGGATAGCAAACGTTCATCAGCGTTTCCCGCTGCGCCGGGGTATAGGGACTGTATTTGACGATATCCGCCGTGATATTCACTTCGTTTCTGTATTTCCCGGTCTTCGAGTCGGAGAAATCCAGATACGCCGCTTCCGCCACTTCGGACAGCGAACGGGAGTTGGTACTCTCCAGATAGGTGGAATAGCACAGGATTCTGCCCTTGACCTCCACGTAAAAGACGGTGGAATACCGGCAGGTATACTCTTGCTCCTCAAGTCCCGTCATAATGCAGTTGACGGTGTACGAATCGGACGATGAACTCTCCGAAAGGGTGGCTGTGAGCTGAACGTATTTTTCGCCGACGATCTCCTCGCACGCGTCGAGCGCTTCGACGGTGAAATCGAGAGAATGAGCGGTCAGATTCTCGGTCGGGGTAACCAGCAATCCGACCTTGACGGAATCGGCGCCGTAGGCGTCTTTCAGAGCGTCGATCGATTCTTTGTCGACGAAGCCGGAATAGCGCAGACCGATCGAGGGAGAGAACGTAATCGACGCATTGCCGGCAGTCCTGACGTTCGGGATCACGCCGATATCGATCGGCTCGGTGGCGGACGCGGTCGTCGCGGGCTCGGTCGCCGGATCGGTTACGGCTTCGGTCGCCGCGTCGGTAGGAACCGCGGTCGCGGCTTCGGTCGCCGCGTCGGTAGGTGCCGCGGTCGCGGCTTCGGTCACCGGATCGGTTACGGCTTCGGTCGCCGCGTCGGTAGGAACCGCGGTCGCGGCTTCGGTCGCCGCGTCGGTAGGTGCCGCGGTCGCGGCTTCGGTCACCGCGTCGGTAGGTGCCGCAGTCGCGGCTTCGGTCGCCGGCTCGGTTTTCCCTGCCGTATCCGCCGCCGGCTCGGACGAAGCGCCGCCGCAGGATACAAGCGCAAACGCGCAACTCCCGAGCAGAACGCAAAGCAAAAGCGTCAATACAATCTTTTTCATTAGTGTCCTCCAGATCGATTCTTCTTGCACAGCGGATCTCGCCGCCTGCAACAATCTTTAGTTTATTATAGCACTCCCAACGCGTTTTTGGCAAGCCTTTTTTTCTTTTTCGGGAAAACTTTTATCGTTTTTTCAAACCTTAGACGGGCGAAAAGCGATCCTTCCCGCGCCCCGCGGAATCCCGTCGGCTTTCCTGCGCTTCAGCCCCGGAGTTCCGCACGGCGCAAAACCTTTTTCCGATCGCACGCTTTTGCGGGATCGGATTACTGAAACCGACCGCGGGTTCCGGTTTTTCAACCGGCCCCTGCCGCATCGGCCTCATCGACGCAAAAGTTTTTTCAAAAAGGGGTTGCTTTTTCAAAACCGGTATGCTATAATACCATTGCTTCAAAAAACGAGGCCCGTTGGTCAAGAGGCTAAGACATCGCCCTCTCACGGCGAAAACATGGGTTCGATTCCCGTACGGGTCACCAATCGAGTATAATCCGAACACTTTATATTTCTTCGGAATGGTGTTCGCTTGTACTACAAGACATAGAGCAGAGATTTGATGTCTCTGCTCTATTTCGTTATTCCTTATTATGTTTATCGAGAATGGCTTTGACTTCATCGACCGTAATCTTGCCGTCCTGCAGTGCGTCGAGAACGCCTGTCCCGATTCGGGCGAAGTATGTCCAATCGTTGTTCTGCCACGCCGTCCACAACGCGGTTGCCGCCGTGACAATGACCGATAGAACTTGATACCACGATGCCGACGCGAACGAAGTCGCGCCAAGACAGGCGACCACCTGGTTGGCAATTGCGATCAGCAATACGATGGTTCTGATGATGGTTCCTTTGCCGACAGATTTATACTCTTTCATTCGCCAATTTCCTTTCTGTGGGAGACGGTTTGGTGGGTAATCTCATGAATTTGTCGTGTATATCATCCATCACACCGTTTGCGCCGAGAGCGTGATAACGCTGGTAGCAATTCTCGAAATTGTCACGAGCGTAAATCGGAGCATACCCCCGTTCGGAGTATTTGTTGTAGTCATCGATCATCTGACTGCGGAGCATGGCTTGAACGCCGAGT
>Ga0310696_10002435_pt1 | contig 24635 bp, 22 predicted proteins | sample AusTroGonzalo_MG_4_FD_203885 | JGI IMG/M metagenome (GOLD analysis project Ga0310696, IMG submission 203885) | Bovine rumen microbial communities from tropical cattle in Woodstock, Queensland, Australia - Gonzalo_02 (v2) (version 2) | ecosystem: Host-associated > Mammals > Digestive system >...
CAGGATACGCCCTTCTGTTTCAGCTCGGGCTTGCCCTTCATCTTCCGGTAACTGACGAATCGCAGATCGCAGGCGGACATTCCGTCCTCGTCGAGCACCATCAGGCAGGGCTCGCGGTAATCGCCGATGCCGTGGCACGGAAACTCAAAGGGGCGGTCCCCGAGAAACAGAAGGCGGTCGCGGTTGTTTCCGTTGGGTGTGTAGGGATAATCCGCAAGGCGCATCAGGTAGCTGATGTCATCGCTGCCGATGGACGGTCCGTAATAGCAATGCAGAAGATACCCCTCCTCCGTGATGCCCATGGCGTAGGTAATGCTTCCGTTATCCATCCGAAGGACGGTAACTTCCTCGGAAAATTCTCGGTTGGCGCCGCGGTCCCATTTTACGTACGTTACAGTACTCTTCTTCTCCGTGATCATGGTGTTTTCCTCTTTCGCGTTGTAAACTCCGTTTTTATCTGTCTTACTCGTCAGGTTTCATCTCCGACAACGGCAGCTGCAGCTGACCCTCGCTGGCTTCAAGTGCCTCGGCATGGGCTGCCTCCTGGGCCTTGGCAAGCTTCTCAAAATACAGATCATGTGCTTTGTGGTAGGCCTTGTTGTACTCCCTGTCGTGGCCGAGATGCAGCTGTGTCACATAATTGTGCGCCTGGTTTGCGATCTCCGGATTGACACGGGTAATGACAGACACGCCGATGTTGGAGCAGGTATCTGCAATCCTCGAAAAATGAGTCAGCACATCCAGTAGGCCTGTTCCTGCGTTGACGGAACATTTTCCTTCGCGAAGACGAGCCATGTGGTTGTCGCTCAGGGCATTGATCATGTCGTCCATGACCTCCTCGAGCGGCTCGATCTGCTGCGCTGCTTTAATGTCTCGTTTTTCAAAGGCAAGTCTCGTCTCCGCAAGCATCCGGTCCAGAACCTCACGGGTTACCGCAAGCTCCGCTTGGGCGGCCTCGGAGAAATGCACATTTTCCCCGTGCAGACGAACTGCCGTCTCCGATATGTGGTAAGCGTGATCGCCCATGTGCTCAAACTCACCGACCAGCTTGTAGTACTGCTCCAATATGCTTACATGAAGCGTCTCACTCAGATGCGGGGAAAGCTGCACCAGATAGTTACTGACGCCGTCGGCAAGGGAATCGATGATGTCCTCATCCTCATCGATCGCCGCTTTGACATTCTTGTCATAGGTGTTCAGCAGGCTGAGCGCTCTGTCAATGTTGATGACGGACTTGTTGAACATCAGCTTGAGTGCGTTGTAGCAGCTGTTAAATGCAAGTGCCGGGGTCGCATAGAAAATCGGGTTCAGGGCATTGAACTCGGGGATTGCCACCTTCTGCTCGCCGCTGTCCTTGACAATTCTTCGGGACAGTTTTGCATAGACGCCCACCAGAGGAAGCAATGCGATCGCACACCCTAAGTTGAAGATCGTGTTCGTGTTGGCGATGCCGCCGGCGGTCATGGAATGGCCCCAAAGGCTGTCCAGAACGCCAAAAGCATGGAGCACGTTGACAACCACAAGCACCAGAACGGTCTCGCTTAAGTTAAAAAGAATATTGACAACGCCGACCCGCTTCGCGTCCGCCTTCGCACCGATGGAACACACGATCCCGGTGGTAAGACAGTCGCCGAGGTAAATGCCGACGATGATGATATAGGCTACGCCGAACGTAATGGTTACGTTGGGATCCGTCGCCATGGTCTGTAAAATGGCGATGGTTGAGGACGAGCTCTGCAGTGCAAACGCCACGCCGGCGCCGCACAGATAACCGATGATCGGATTGTTCCCGATGCTTCCGAAAAGCTTATCGATAATACCTGTCTTCGTCAGGACACTCACGGAGTTGGACATGTTCATGAGGCCCGTGAAGAGGATACCGAAGCCCATGGCCACGTTGCCGATGGAGTCGGATCGCTTTAACCGGATAAACATCAGAAGGATGATACCGACGGTCAACGCAACCGGTGCCAGCGTGGAAGGCTTCAGGAAGGCAAGCCACGATGTGGAGTCTTCATTCAGGTCCATCAATCGGACAATCTGTCCGGTTACTGTGGTACCGACATTGGCACCGATGATGATTCCGAGGGACTGGTTTAAGGTGATGATCCCGCCGGCCACAAGACCGGAGGTGATGACGATGGTCGCCGTGGAGGACTGGATGACCGCCGTAACAGCCAATCCGAGAAGGAACGCCTTGAACGGATTGCCCGTCACCTTCTCCATCATCGATTTCAATTTGCCGGAGGAGCTTTCCTTCAGACTGCTGCTCATCAGACGCATACCGTAGAGGAAAAGCGCCAGACCGCCGAGCATCTGGATTACCAGCAGGGGATACTCCATATCTGTTACCTCGCCTTTGTGATTATAGGATCAGAAATCAGTCAGAATGTCCAATCGTAAGGTGTCAGCTGATAGCAATAATAGTTCAGCCAGTTCGTGTACAGCGTGTTCGCGTGGCCGCGCCACATAAGAAGAGGCCGCTCGTTGCTGTCATCATTCGGATAGTAATTCTTCGGAAGGTCAATGGGAAGTCCCTTTCCGAGGTCTCTCTTGTACTCCTTATCCAAGGTTACGCGGTCGTACTCCGGATGTCCCAGTACGAAAATCTGCCGGCCTTCCTGCGCCATGATCAGGAACACTCCAGCCTCGTCGGACTCCGCCATGATCGTAAGGTCAGGATGGTTGCGGATGTCCTCGGGGTCCACAGTGGTATGGCGGGAATGCGGCATGTAAAACTCATCGTCAAAGCCGCGCACCAGCGGTTCACGGCGGTTCATCACACGGTGGCGGAACAGGCCGAACATTTTCCGCGGAAGGGGAATCTTCGGGATCCCGTAGTGGTAATACAGTGCCGCCTGAGCGCCCCAGCAGATGTGAAGCGTGCTGGTGACATGGGTCTTGCTCCACTCCATGATCTGCACCAGCTCATCCCAGTAAGCGACCTCGGTGAACTCCATCTGCTCCACCGGCGCTCCCGTGATGATCAATCCGTCGAATCGGCGGTTCTTCACATCCTCGAAGGTCAGGTAAAACTGGTCGAGGTGGTTTTTGGCCGTGTTCTTGCCGGTGTACGACGCGGTCGTTAAGAATGTGATGTCAATCTGCAGCGGCGTGTTGGAGAGGCTGCGCATCAGCTGCAGCTCCGTGTCCTCCTTGAGCGGCATCAGATTGAGGATTGCGATGGACAGCGGACGGATATCCTGCGTCGTCGCGCGGTTCTCGTCCATCACAAAGATGTTCTCATCCACCAGCAGCTTGCGCGCCGGCAGATCGTTTGCTACCTTAATCGGCATTTTCTTCGCCTCCTGCCAGAGCTAAGAAGTCTTCCTCCGAAAGAATCGGAATTCCCAGCTCCTTTGCTTTTTTATTTTTCGTCGAATTGCTCGTCGTATCGTTGTTGATGAGGTAATCCGTCTTCGCGGAAACCGAACCGGCCACCTTCCCGCCGAAGCTTTCGATGTAGTCCTTCACCGCATCGCGATTCGGAAAATGAGTGACGCTTCCGGTGATGACAAATGTCTTCCCCGTGATCGCCGAGGTCTTCGTCTCCTCGGGCGCCTCGAACGTAATCTCTTTAAGAAGCTCCGCGATCATGCTGCGGTTCTTCTCCTCCGCCATAAAGCTCGTAAAGTTTCCGGCAAGTACATCCCCGAGCCGGGAGATAGCGCAGAGATCATCAAATGTGGCGCCGGCCACTTTCTCCCAGTCGTACCCGTACTCCCGGCAGATCAGTTTCGCGTTCGCAAGACCGATCCCGGGGATTCCCAGGCTGTACAAAAACTTCGGCATCGCCGTCTTTCGAGCCTTATCGCAGGCTGCCATCAGGTTTTCAAAGGATTTCTCGCCGAAGCCTTCGGTCTTTGTGAACACATCGCGGTGCGCCGACATTCGGAACAGGTCCGCCGGCTGATGAAGGATCCCCAACCCGATGAGTTTCTCAAGGGTCATCTCGGAGAGGCCCTCGATGTTCAGGGCTTCTCTCTGCACCATATGCTCGAACATTCCCACCTTCTTCGCCGTGCAGTCCGGGTTGGTGCAATACAAAGTCTTCGCCTCATTGAGCATTCGGATTTCCGTCGCTCCGCCGCAGACCGGACAGGTCTTCGGGATATTGCAGTTTCTGCTCTGTAACACGGGCGAATCATCGTCCGGGGAAATCGTATTGCCGCTTCTTGTGTGATTCTCCGCAATCTGCGGTATGATCATGTTCGCCTTATACACATCGACCTTATCGCCGATACCGAGCGCCAGCTCCTCCACAATGCTCACGTTGTGGACGCTTGCGCGCTGCACGGTGGTACCCTCAAGCTCCACCGGAGCAAAGATGGCAACCGGGTTCAAAAGGCCGGTTCTCGAAGGGCTCCACTCGATCGCCAGAAGCGTGGTCTCCCGCAGCTCGTCGCGCCACTTGAACGCGATGGCGTCACGCGGGAATTTCGCCGTGCGCCCCAGACTCTGCCCGTAGGCGATATCGTTATAACAAAGTACCAGACCGTCCGACGGAAAATCATTGCTCTCGATCCGGCCGGCGAACCATCGTACGTCGTCCTCGATGGTGTCTTTCGTCACCATGCGGTATTCCACCGGGGAGAAGCCGAGTTCCCGCAGGTACTCCATCTGCTCCTGTCTCGTGGCAAATCCGTTCTCGCCGTCCATGCTGATGAGGGCGAAGGGGAAGCAGTATACGCTCCGCTTCGCGGTAATCTCGTTGTTCAACTGGCGCACCGTTCCGCTGCACAGGTTCCGCGGGTTTTTGTATCGGTCCTCATCCTTCTCGATGGCCGCGTTGATCTTCTCGAAATCGCTGTAGCGGATCACGGCCTCGCCGCGGATGACCATCTCGCCCTTGTACGCAATCTTTAAGGGGATATTCTTAAACACCTTAGCATTGTTGGTGATGACCTCGCCGATCTCGCCGTTGCCTCTCGTAACCGCCTTGAACAGCTCACCGCCGCGGTATGTCAGAACGATCGTCAGACCGTCCATCTTCCAGGAGAGCATTCCCTCATGCTCCCCGAGGAAATCAGCGAGAGCCGGAACCTCCTTGGTCTTGTCAAGGGAGAGCATCGGCGATTCATGGCGCTCCTTCGGAAGCTCCGAGAGCACCTCGTAGCCGGCGCGCTGCGTCGGCGAGTTGGCCAGCACAAACCCGGTCTCCTCCTCCAGTGCACGCAGCTCATCGTAGAGTGCGTCATACTCATGGTTGCTCATAATCTCACGGTCTTCCTGCTCGTACACGTACGCCGCACGGTCCAGCAGGGCCACCAGTTCACGAATTCGTTCTTTCTTGTCCATGCCTTGTTTTCCTATGTTTTTCTATCTGATCAATACCCGAATTACAGCAGCCGGTACAACTCCTTCCGCTCCTCCGCGGAAACTTCGCGGTACTGCCCCTTCTCAAGATTACCTAAGGAGATGTTCATCACGCGGATGCGCTTTAAGTACGTCACACGGTAGCCGAAGTATTCGCACATGCGGCGGATCTGGCGGTTCATGCCCTGGATCAGGATGATCCCGAAGGTCCTCTCGCCGGTCCTGCGGATTTTCGCAGGGGCCGTGATTTTCCCGAGGATCGGAACCCCCTTGGTCATCCCCTCGAGAAACTCCTCGGTGATGGGCTTATCCACCGTGACCACATACTCCTTCTCATGACGGTCACCCGCCTTGGCAATGCGGTATGCAAGATCGCCGTTGTTGGTGAGAAGGATCAGACCGCTGGAGTTCTTGTCGAGGCGCCCGATCGTGTAGATGCGCTTCCCGTAGTGCAGAAAGTCAATGATGTTATCGGGATTGCTGCGGTCCGAGGTGCACTCGATACCCTTCGGTTTGTAGCATGCAAGCAGAATGTCCTCCTGCTCCTTCGCTGCTTCCTGCCCGGCAACCACCACCTTCTGTCCCGGCATCACGCGGTCTCCCGCATGCGCAACCACGCCGTCGATGGTAACCTGCCCGGCTTCCACCAGACGGTCCGCCTCGCGGCGCGAGCAGATACCAGCCTCCCCGAGATATTTATTGATTCGTACTCCCTCGGCCGCAATGCCGGAAGCGGCGGCGTCTGCGGGATTTGTTTTTCTTTTTTTGCCTGTTTCTGTCATATTGTCTGTCTCCCGACTGTCAATCAAATTATTCATGGATTCTTTTCAAATGCCCATAGTCGATTTATTCTACCATGTCTCCGTCGTTTTCACAAGTTTTTTCAAAATCAAAAAAAACGGGCTGAAGCCTGCATATAGACTTCAGCCCGCTCATTTTTAAAAGTAAAAATATTCGGGATGCCGGGGCAATTTTGCCCGGAACCCCGAAAAATAATGTCCGTATGGACCTGAGGGGAGTCGAACCCCTGTCCGAATGCCCATTCATTGCAGTTTCTCCCATTACAGACCACCGATCCGGCTTGCGCCCGTTCCCTCCTCCGTGCGCCGATGATCGGGCTCACGGACTCAGTAGCTTCATGATACGCCCACGCGGGCAAAGCTTATCGCGTGTCGTTTCCCGCGTAGATGATGCCGGTTGACCGTTGCGCGGGTGCCGCGGGCCGACAGCTGCCTAATTAGGCAGCAAGTGCAAAACTATTGTCTGCGTTTATATTTAGGTTTTCCGGTTATTTACATGGTCCGGTACATGAATGGCTTCCACAACTTCAAAACACCCGTCGAAACCGGTACAAGCCCGGAAAACAAGGGCAATCTCAGATTGCCTGCACAATATACCGCGTTTTCGCTGCAAAGTCAAGTGGTATTCCTCTTTCTACCACGGCTTGATCTTCTTCGGCTCGGCAAGTCTTGCGCGGCAATTTGCACAGATTGTCACGCGGGCATCATTCTCATACCCGCAGGAGGGACATTTCCTCTTCAGCCAGCCATTGCAGTTTATGCAGACCACTGCATCCGGAGAATTCCCCTGAAATCCGCATTCGCAGGGCTTCCGATCCTTCACATCCCGTTCGATGTTGATCTTCAGAGGTGCCCCGCAGCATTGACAGTTCTCCGCGTTCAGCGGATTGTCAAACCGGCAGGAACGGCATCGCACCTTTTTCCCGGAAGGGCTCGCCGCTCGCCGCGCTTCTGTTGCCGCTTTTTCTTTCTGCGCTTTCCTTCGGGCGGAAAATTCGTCTTCCAAAGATCCCGCCTTCTTTACCAGCGAGGAAACGGAATCCTCGACAAATTCGGTCAACAGATCCCGGTACTCCGTACGTTCGTCCCGTACACGACGGACCCTCGGCTGCGCCCCGCAGGCCGGACAGGTTATGGTACTCCAGGGCACGCTGCACCCGCAGCTTTGACAGTGGATGGTATCCGACCGGGATTTTACGAACGTATTGTAGTTTACCTTCTCAACGCCCTTCAACAGCTTCCCGCAGGATTCACACTTTACCGCGTCTGCGGGATTATCAAACCAGCATTTCCGGCAGCGGATCCGTCCTTCGGGGACCGGATTTTCCGGGGTTTCGTTCGGAACGACCTTCGGCAGCAGCTCCTCTCTCGTCGGAACCGCATACTCCCCTTCCGACTCCGGATGGGGAATGTACCGGAGCGGCATCCCGCAGACTTCACACACCTCGGCCTCCCCGGGATTGGAATGCCAGCAGTAGGAACAGCGGATCTGTTTCTCGGCATTCGGATCCAGGATCGGTTCACTGTTCTTCGCCGTCGGGTCCTCTTTCGGGAGGAATTCCCCGCACTGCTCACACACAACGGCATACTCCGGATTCTCAAAATCACATCTCGGGCAGCGCATGGTTCCCGCCTTTCCCCCTGAGATTACTTCTCCGGTTATTTCGTTTTCTTCGGTTTGGAAAGCCGCACTCCGCACTTGGCACAGATGGTTACACCGGGAAGATTCTCAAAACCGCAGGAGGGACATTTTTTCTTGATGTACCCGCGGCATTTTACGCAGATGGTGGCCCCCGGCTCGTTCACATATCCGCATTCGCAGTATCTGCTTTTCGGAGTCCTGTGGGTAACGCCGATCCGGAGAGGTGACCCGCAGTTTCTGCAGGATGTTACTCCCGGAGGATTCTCGGTCCAGCAGGTAAGGCAGCGGGTTTTTCCCCGGGTAACGCCGGCGGCGGTTCCCCGAAGCTTCGACTGTTCGATCCGCTCCTGTTCCTCCTGTTTTGCGCGTTCCTCTTCTTTCAGGTCCATCTGACCGTTGTTGAAGATGTAATGGAAGGTATCCGTCCAAAAGCCGCCCCCGCCTCTGTTACTATCCGGATCATAGACGCCCCCGACCCTGGGAACCAGCCCGCAGACCGGACAGGTCATAGTATTCCACGGCACCGAAGTACCACAGCCCTGGCACTGGATCGTTTGGGACCGCAGCTCTTTAAAGACATCATAACCGGCCTCTCTGTTCCTGCGTTTCTTATTCTTCGACTGCAAAGGGACCCCGCAGGATTCACAGGAAGTGGCAGTGCTCGGATTATCATGCCAGCAGCTTCGGCATCGTATCTTCCCATTCGGAACCGGATTGTTGGGGGTTCTGTTGGGGACAACCTTCGGTATGATCGCTTGTGCCGGAGTCCCTTCCACCGGTTCCTCCTCGGGCATGTCACGCCGCAGCGGAAAGCCGCAGAATTCACAGGAAAACGCATCCTCCGGATTATCATGCCAGCACTTACGGCACCGGACCATCCCGTTCGGCACCGGATTGTCCGGGGTTTGGTTCGGCATTACCTTCGGCAGCAGGTCCTCCCTGGTAGGAGTCGTGTAATCCCCTTCCGCCTCGGGATACGGAACATAACCTAACGGCATACCGCAGACTTCACAAAACTCATTTTCGGCCGGATTGGAGTGCCAGCAATACGCACAGCGGATCCGTTTTTCCGCATTCGGATCAAGGATCGGTTCCGTGTTCTTCGCAAGCGGGTCCTCTTTGGGAAGAAATTCCCCGCAGTGTTCGCAAACGACAGCATAAGCCGGATTTTCCGTACCGCATTTCGGGCAGCGCATGGCTCTCTCCTTTCTGACTGAGAATCATCGTATTGGAAGGATTATATCACGAAGACGCCTCGGTGTCAATGTGATTTACCATCATTTCTCCTGACCGGTACTTTTCCAGTTCGGCAAGCATTTGCCTGATCAGTTTCCTCTCTCCGAGGATCAGCACTAAAATAAAAGCCAGCAGCGGGACCGTCAAAGCTATGCTTACCAGCCACATCTCCGTGATTCCCTCTGCGATTCCGATCATTGCAGCATAAAAGCGTGCTCTATGCTCATGTTTCGCTCTCTCCGTCTCATCTTCATCCTCCCAGTCTTCCATCTCAACGTCAATCTGTTTATTCCATTTTGACGTCGTTCCGTAGCCTGTGGCAACGGCAATCGCCGCGACCATAAGGACATACAGGGCAAGGAGCACGGAGAGCTTACGGCACAGTTTTTTCCATGCAGAGGACAGATCATCGCTGTACCCTTCCGTAAAATGAGCCATGGCCGACCAATAAGTCCTCACGGCGTACACATTCAGGACAAAGATTGTGATCATAAAGATCAACAGCCACCCCGACCATTGTCCGGAGACGAACGGCATCCGGGAGATGATGGCCGAGACCAGGATCACAACGGAAAACAGCAACAGGATCACCGGTGTCCGAAATCGTCTGTCGCATACGATCAGGCTCAAAAACCTGTCGATGTAGACACAATCCGTTATTATCAACAGGACGATGACTGCATACCAGGCCCAGTTCTGTAAATATGCAAAGGGAAAGAACACGATTACTGACACGGCGATCGCTGCCATGGTGATCTCGAGAATGACCGGACTCTTTGTCAGAACCTGACGGGCCACGGCGGCCCCTCTTTGCTTCTGCTCCTCATCGGACAATTCCGGTTTGGCTTCCGCTTCCCTTTCGCGCTCACGAACTCCCGCCCGCAGCTGCCGGATCATCACGATAAGGCCGGCCAACGCTGCAAGACCCAATACCACAGTGAGAACGATCGGCAGCATCGTGTCGTTTCCCGCAGTACCCGCTAAAATATCGATATTCATACCGTCCTCCTTTGATACGAAAAATGCCTCCCGGTATCAAGGATGATACAAGGAGGCCTGTAGTCATTACTTTTCTTTCTTACGGTCTTCTCTGTTTTCCCTACACCCCACGGTTGTTATTTTACCATGATTCATGGGAAAATGCAACTTTCGGACAGGTTCGGATCCTTTCCTACCGGCATTTGGAGGCAGCCGTTGCATCCGCTTCCCGGATTGCCGCCCGGTTGATCTTACCGTTGGAAGTATGGGGAAGAGAGTCCACGTAAGCAATGATCCGGGGATATTTGTAGATTGCGCCGTGGGTTTTCACAAACTCCTGAAGCTCCGTTGTGAGGGTGGAATCCCCGGTGTAACCGTCGCGTAAAACGATGCTCGCTTTCACAACCATTCCGCGGGTTTTGGAGGGATATCCGGTCACGGCGCAGGAGGCTACCGAGGGATGCTGCAGAAGAAGGTCCTCCACTTCGGACGGACCGATCCGGTATCCGCTTGATTTTATGACGTCGTCGGTTCTTCCGACGAAGAAGAAGTTTCCGGCACCGTCGCGTCTTGCCCGGTCGCCGGTGTGGTAGATCCCGCCGCGCCAGGCCTCTTCATACCGCCCGGTATCGTTTAAGTATCCGCAGAACACGCCGATCGGGCGCTTTCCGTTCCTAGGCAGGATGACAAGCTCCCCCTCCTCCCCTGCGGGCACAGGTTCGCAGGTCTCGTTGACCACGGCAATATCATACAGCGGGGAGGCTTTCCCGATGGAACCGGGAACCGGAACATCCCCTGCCGGCGTACAGATCTGAAGCGCCGTCTCGGTCTGCCCGAACCCGTCCCGGACCGTCACTCCGGTTGCCTCCGCGAACTTCCGTGCCACCGATTCCGGCATCGGTTCCCCTGCGGTGGTTGCACACTTTAAGTGTGACCAGTCATAGTCCGACAGATCCTCCAGAACAAGATACTTGTAGATCGTGGGCGGTGCGCAGAAAGTGTTGACCTTATATGCCGTGAGCAGTGCAAGAAACTCCCCTGCATAAAACCGGTCGTAGTCATACACAAGGATCCGTGCGCCGAGGAACCACTGGCCGTACAGTTTTCCCCACGCAGTCTTCGCCCACCCGGAATCCGCCACCGTGAGGTGCAGGTCTCCGTCCTCAATCCCATGCCACCGCTTCGCCGTGTAGATGTGCGCGATCGGGTAGGACCAGTCGTGGATCACGGCCTTCGGCGTGCCGTCCGTGCCCGACGTAAAATAGTAAAGCATCGGATCAGCGGCGTCCGTCTGCACCCGCTCCCACTCCGTTTGATCCGCGGAAGCCTGTGTCATCAACTCATCCCAAAACAGGAAGCCGTCATATTTCTCCCCGACGGAAATGACGGCAATCTCCCGCCTGTTTGCTGCCTCCTCCACTTTCTCGCAGATGTGCTCGGACCGGACGCAGATGACGGCTTTCACATCCGCGGTTTTGATCCTCTCGGCGATGTCCTCCGCGGACACCATATGGGAAGTGGGAACAGCGATCGCCCCGAGCTTGTGAAGCGCAAGCATCGAGATCCAAAACTCGTACCGGCGCTTCAAAAGAAGCATCACTGCGGTTCCCCGCCCGATCCCGAGTTCGGAAAATGCCTTCGCCGCCGTGTCGGACAACCGCTTCAGATCGCCGAAGGAAAACCTTGTAAAGGTCCCGTCCAAAGCGATATGAACCATCGCCGGCTTATCCGAACATTCCTCCGCAAACCGGTCGATGACATCATACGCAAAATTAAAATGAGGAGGGACCTGCGTCTCAATCCTCATTACGGTTCCGTCTTCAGAAAGAATTTCGTGATAATACTCCTTGTAGAAGTCCATATTCCGATTCTCCCGTGTACTCTGTGTCGAAGCCCCCATAGGAGGCTGAAATCATTTATCCCGATCGGGGACACCCGTCAATACCCGGCGGTCCGAAACTTCCGGTACCGGGTCTCCAGCAGTTCGGTGAAGGTCATTTTCCGAAGTTCCGTCAGCTCCGCGGTGATATCCGCCGCCAGTGCCTTCGGATCGCCGGCTTTGCAGATTCGGTCGATCAGCTGAAGCCTCCGCAGTTTCGGCGCCGTCAGTGCAAGCGCCTCGGCTGCCTCGTTGGCCCGTGCGGTATCCTTCCAAAGGATGTTGGCACAGCTCTCCGGTGACACGACGCTTAAGTATGCATCCTCCATCATCCAGATGCGGTCGGAATGGCAAAGAGCAAGCGCCCCGCCGCTTCCGCCCTCCCCGAGGATCACCGACAAGATCGGTGTCCGCAGGGTGGACATCTTCGCCAGGTTGTCCGCGATCGCCCGTCCCTGTCCGTGCTCTTCCGCGTCGACTCCGCAAAATGCACCTGCCGTGTCCACAAGACAGACGACAGGTCTGCGGAATTTCTCCGCCTGCTGCATGAGACGGAGCGCCTTGCGGTATCCTTCCGGATGAGCGCTTCCGAAGTTGTGCCGGATCCGCTCCTCCGTTGTCTTTCCCTTTTCCAGGGCGATCAGGGTGACCGGGATCTTTCCGATCGTTCCGATCCCTCCGATGACTGCGGCATCATCCCCGCAGAGCCGGTCTCCATGAAGTTCCATAAAGTCAGGGGTCAGTTTTGCGATATAATCCGATGCAGTCAGCCGACCTTCCCTACGGGCCGCCGTCACAATGTCATAATCCGCCATGTTTCACTCCGTATGCCACCCAATGAGTTTTGCGATGCATTCCCTCTGTTCCCTCCGGGGCACGATGGCATCGATGAACCCGCACCGCTGCACCTGCTCCGCCCTTTGGAAGTCCTTGGGAAGCGCCTGGTTTAAGCTCTTTTCAATGACTCTCGGCCCCGCAAACCCGACTCTGGCACCGGGCTCTGCCAACGTGATATCCCCAAGCATCGCGAAGCTTGCGTCCACGCCTCCCGTCGTCGGGTCCGTGAGCAGTACGATGTACAGATTACCGCCGTCCGAGTGTCTCTTCACCGCCGCCGACACCTTCGACATCTGCAGCAGGGAGAACATTCCCTCCTGCATTCTCGCGCCGCCGGACACGGTGACGCCGATGACCGGCAGATGCCGTTCCGTCGCGTACTCAAACAGCCTTGTGATCTTCTCTCCGACCACGGTTCCCATGGAGCCCATCATGAAGTTGGCATCCATGGCAAAGATGCAGACCGGATGTCCGTCGACAGCCGCTGTTCCACACACGACAGCTTCGTTTTCCCTGCTGTTCGCCCGGGCCGTCTCCAGCTTCTCGTCGTAGTGGGGAAACGCCAGTATATTTCGGGAAATCAGATCCCTGTCATGCTCCACAAAGCTTCTCCGGTCGGTGAGCATGAGAATACGGCGTCTGGCTCGGACCGTGATATACCGTCCGCAGGCCGGGCACACAAAGTACTCCCTGCGAAGCCTTGCCACCGACAGCTGCCGCCCGCAGCCCTTGCAGACAATGTGTCTGCCGAACCGCATGCCGCTCTTCTCCGGCGCGTTGTTCGCTTTTAAGAAAAACGAGCGAAGATTCATTGTCTCTGCAATACCTCCTCCGCGATGCCGGTGTCATACCTGCCCCGCACGAAGGTCGTATCCTCCATAAACTTCATGTGCATCTCCCGGTTGTTGGAGACGCCGGCAAGGACCAGCTCCGAGAGCGCGCACTTCATTTTCCGTATCGCAGCCTCCCGGCTGTCTGCCCCCACGATCAGCTTGCCGAGCATGGAATCGTAGAACGGCGTCACTGTGCAGCCCGCATACACTGCCGTGTCAAAGCGCACATCCGCGCCACCCGGCACGTGCAACATCGTCACCGTCCCCGAAGCCGGCAGAAAATTCTTTCCGGATTCCGCGCAGATGCGGCATTCGATGGCATGCCTCCCGGCGCGAACCATATCCTGCGTATACGGCAGGGCTGCCCCGGCAGCCGTTCGGATCTGCCACTCGACGATATCGATCCCGGTGGCCATCTCCGTGACGGAGTGTTCCACCTGAAGCCGTGTGTTCATCTCAAGGAACCAGTATTCTTCCCCCTTCACAAGGAACTCCACCGTTCCGGCCGTCACGTATCCCACTGCTTTCGCGAGTTCCTCCGCAGCGCTCCAGAGGTTCCTCCGAAGCCCGTCGGAAATCTCAGGCGCGGGACACTCCTCGATCAGTTTCTGGTTTCTCCTCTGCACCGAGCAGTCCCGGTCGCCGAGCACCAGAACCTTACCGTTGCGGTCCGCGAGGATCTGCACTTCTACATGGCGCACCCCCTCGAGGTAGTGCTCCATATAGATTCCGTCATCGCCGAAGGCGCTTTTTGCCTCGAGGCATACCGCCTCCCATGCTGACGGCATCTCCTCGGGAGCCCGCACAACGCGGATCCCCTTGCCGCCTCCGCCGAGTCTTGCCTTCAGCATTACCGGGTACCCGAGCTCCGTGGCCACAGAAGCCGCTTCTTCCGCATCCGCAAGGATCTCACTGCCCGCGGTCACCGGCAGCCCGGCCTTTTTGGCGATGGCTCTGGCCGTCTCCTTCTGCCCCATGGACTCAATGACTTCCGCGGAGGGTCCGACCAGGATGATGCCGTTTTTCTCACACCTGCGGGCAAATTCCGCATTTTCCGCGAGCATTCCGTACCCCGGGTGGATCGCGTCCGCACCCACGGCAAGCGCCAGCGTGAGGATCGCATCCATGTTCAGGTAACTCCCGCTTGCCTGCGGTCCGCCGATACAGAAGCTTTCGTCCGCCATGCTCACCGGGAGGGATTCCGCATCCGCCTCGGAGTACACGGCCACCGTCTCGATCCCCATCTCCTTACAGGCCCGGATCACCCGCACGGCCACCTCGCCGCGGTTAGCAATCAACAGTTTTGCGAACATCCGTCTCTCCTTGTTACCGCAAATGACAAATCCCCGCCGGAGCACAGCCGCTCCCCGACCCGAAGCTCCGCATGCACCGTGTACAGCGGAGGGCAGCTCCGAAGCGGTTTCACCGTGATACACACCGTGTCGCCCGGCTTCACCATGCCGCGGAATCTCGCCTTGTCGATCCCCGTATACACGGCAAGCGCATTCTTCTCCTTCAGAGCGTCTGCAAAAAGCACGCAGGAAGCCTGCGCCATCATTTCACACTGGATCACTCCCGGCACGATCGGATTGTCCGGAAAATGGCCCTGCAGAAAGAACTCGTCCCCCCGCACGGTGTACTTCGCCTCCGACATGCCGTCCCCCGTGAGAACCGCCTCGTCAAGCAGGAGCATGGGCTCCCTGTGCGGAAGTATGGTTTTGATCTCGTCACGATTCATGTTCTTCCCCCCGATTTCCTGTTGCGATCAACAATCCGGCAATATATGCGTCACCGCTATTTTCAACTCAACACGATGATGTCCTGATGGTACTCGACAAGAGCTCCCTCATCCGCCAGGATCTCTGCGATCACGCCGTCCCGCGGCGCCGTCACTTCGTTCATCATCTTCATGGCCTCAATGGTACAGACTGCCTCGCCGCGGCTCACATGATCACCGACCGACACTGTTCTGCCGTTGCCCGTCGCATGGAAAATGCCGAGAAGCGGCGCCTTGATGATATCGCCCTGTCTCGGAGCACTTCCGGTTTCCGCTTCGGCAGGCCGTGCCGCGACGCCGGCTCCTTCTGATGGCTCGGTAGCCGCCGTACCTTCACTCTTCGCCGAAGCCGCATTCCGGCCGGCACAGGGTTCTTTTCTTAAGACCAGTTTCCTCTCGCCGTCCTCCACCTGCAGTTCGGTCAGCCCGAGCCGCTCAAAAACATCCGCGTATTCCTGCAATGTATTCATACTCTACTCCGCTTTCCGGAACGCGATGCAGGCGTTGTGCCCTCCGAATCCGAGGGATGTGCTGATGGCGCAGTCTAGATCCGCCGTTACGGCCTCATTGGGCGTGTAGTCCAGATCACACTCTTCATCGGGTTCCCTGTAGTTGATCGTCGGCGGGACAACACCCTCCGACAGTGCCAATACCGAAGCAATCGCCTCCACAGCTCCGGTTGCCCCCATCATATGTCCCGTCATGGATTTCGTGGAACTGATGTGAAGCTCCTTCGCTCTCTCCCCGAACACGGTTTTCAGGGCTTTGGTCTCCATCACATCGTTTAAGTGCGTGCCGGTTCCGTGAGCGTTGACGTAGATTTCCTCATTTTCCGTGATACCCGCTTCCGTCACGGCCTCGCGGATCGCCCGCACGGCACCGTCGCCCTTCGGGTCGGGAGCCGTCATATGGTACGCATCCGAGGAGTTGCCGTAACCGACAATCTCCGCCAATATCTTCGCACCGCGTTTTTTTGCATGCCGGTACTCCTCCAGAACAAGGATCCCGGCGCCTTCCCCCATCACAAAGCCGCCTCTTCTTTTGTCAAACGGAACGCTTCCCTCGGAAGGGTTGTCCGTAAGGTTTAACGCCTGACAGTTGATAAATCCTGCCATCGCCAGCTCGTTGATGGAAGCCTCGCTTCCTCCGGCGATGATCGCGTCCGCATACCCGTGTTTGATCGCCCGGTACGCCTCACCGATGGTGTGCGTCGATGTAGCGCACGCCGTGACCACGGGAAGCGTCGGCCCTTTGGCACCGAAACGGATGCTGATTGCACCTGCCGCCATGTTGCTGATCATCATCGGCACAAACAGCGGGGAGATCATATCCGGCCCCTTCTCCGTGAGCTTGTTTGCCTCACGGATCGTGGTGTTGATCCCGCCGATCCCCGAGCCGACATAGACGCCAAGCCGCTCCCGGTCCAGTTCCTCCGTGAGGATCCCGCTCTGCTCCACCGCCTGCTTGGCGGCGCCCATCGCGTACTGCATGTACAGATCGGATTTACGGATTTCCTGCACGGTATCGTAACAGCTCTTCGGCTCAAAGGAACGGACCTCCGCATCCAGGGAAACCTTGAGTCTCGACGCGTCAAACCGCTCGATCTTCCGGATCCCGCACTCCCCGTTTTTTAAGCTGTTCCAAAACTCATCAATGGTGTTTCCGACTGGGGAGATAACCCCCATCCCGGTCACTACGACTCTGTTTGTCATATATACATTCCTCCGTCCACAGCGATCACCTCGCCGGTGATGTAACCGGCCATATCGCTCGCCAGAAACAACGCAAGGTTTGCCACATCCTCCGGCTGACCGAGACGCCCCAGAGGAAGCGCCTTGGCGATCTCCTCCGACTTGTCCGCACCGAGGGCCGCCGTCATATCCGTCGCGATGTATCCCGGCGCAATGGCGTTGCAGCGGATGTTTCTCCTGCCGTACTCCTTCGCAACCGATTTGGTAAACCCGACCACGCCGGCTTTGGACGCCGCGTAATTGCACTGTCCGCTGTTGCCCATCAGACCGACCACGGAGCTTACGTTCAGGATGACTCCGGAACGTTGTTTCGCCATGGAACGGATGAAGGCACGGGTCACCCAGATCGTCCCTTTGAGATTCACATCGATCACATCGTCGATGTCCGCCGCGCTCAGTCCGGGAAGAAGGTTATCCCTTGTGATCCCCGCATTGTTGACAAGGATATCAACCCGCGGAAAATCCTGCAAAACCGCTTCCGCAAGTCCGGTTACCTGCTCCTGATCCGACACGTTGCAGACATACAGTTCCGCCCTGACTCCCCTGTCGCGGAGTTCCCGTACAAACTCCTCCGCCTCCGGCGTCCTTCTCGTGGCCGCCAGCGCAACATTGGCTCCGTTCCCGGCATAGGCCTTCGCGATGGCCCTTCCGATGCCTCTCGTTCCGCCGGTGATCACCGCTGTTTTTCCCTGAAGCATAGTCTCCCTCCGATGTTACTTACATATCTCCGCCAGCGATTCCGCCGTCCCCACGGAATGTACCTGTGCCTCCGGAAGGATTTTCCGGACAAGTCCCGCCAGGGTTCTGCCGGGGCCGCACTCGATGAACTCCGTGATGCCGTCCGCCGCCATGTTGCGGATGGTTTTCTCCCACCGCACGCTTCCCGACACCTGTTCGGCAACGAGAAGTCCGGCGAGCTCCGGATCGTCCGGATACGGCCGCGCCGTGCGGTTTGCGTACAGAGGGATCGTCGGCCTTTGAAGCGGCATCTCTGCCAGAAACTTCCTAAGGCCGTCCGACGCACTCTGCATGTAAGGGGTATGAAAAGCACCTCCGACTGCGAGCTCGATAAACCGGATCCCGTCTTCTTCCAGCCGTTCCTTCATCGATTTGATGCGCTCGCAGGTTCCTGCCGCGACAATCTGTCCCGGGCAGTTATAATTTACCGCGTAAACACCGGCTTCTTCACACAATTCCTCAACCCTTTCCGGTGTCTGCCGCAGGATCGCGATCATCGCTCCCGACGTCCGCTCCGCAGCTTCCTCCATGAGTTCCCCCCGAAGGCAGACCAGACGGAACGCGTCGAGCGGTGCAAGCATCCCGGAAACCGCCAGCGCTGCGATCTCCCCGAGGGAAAACCCCGCTGTCGCCGCCGCGCTCTGTCCGTGTGCACGAAGCGCCGTCGCTGCCGCCATGTCGGCAAGGAACACACAGGGCTGCGTATTGTCCGTGCGCCTCAGGTCCTCGGCAGTCCCGTCAAACATCAGGGAAAGCGTTCCCGGTCGGAGTTCTTCCGCGGAGTCAAACAGCTCCTTCACCGTCTCCTCCGACTCGTAGAGATCCTTCGCCATACCGGGGAACTGGCTTCCCTGTCCCGCCATCAGCCAAGCTGTCCGACCCATGTCACACCTCCGACGCGGAAAATGGATTCCTGCGGAGCAGCCGAACCGCGTCCTCACAGATCCCATGGACGATGGTCTCACAGCTGTCCTCGGTCTTCACAAGGCCCGCAATCTGTCCGCACATGCAGGAACCGTTCTTCACGTCACCTTCGACAGCGGCCCTGCGCAGCGCGCCGGCTCCCATTGCCTCCAGCTGTTCCTGTGTTGTGTTCGGATCCTTCTCGAGACGGTCAAACTCCCTGGTCATGGCGTTTTTCAGCGCGCGGACCGGGTGTCCTAAGGTGCGTCCCGTGACGATGGTGTCATGGTCCTTCGCCGCGATGACTTTCGCCTTGTAATTCTCATGTACGTTACATTCCGTAGCCGTGAGGAACCGCGTTCCCATCTGAACCGCCACGGCCCCGAGAAGAAATGCCGCAGCCATTCCGCGGCCGTCCGCGATACCGCCCGCCGCAATGACGGGGATCGTTACGGCATCGACGACCTGCGGCACCAGCGCCATGGTCGTTGTCTCCCCGACGTGGCCCCCCGACTCGCATCCCTCCGCGACTACGGCAACCGCTCCCATGCGCTCCGCCATCACCGCAAGTGCCACGCTGGCAACCACGCAGAGGACCTTCACGCCGGCGGCGGTCAACTGATCCATATACTTCGCAGGGTTGCCCGCGCCGGTGGTCACGATGCCGACATGCTCCTCGCACACGACCTCCACCGCCTCGTCGATGTAGGGACTCATCAGCATGAGATTCACGCCGAAGGGTCGATCCGTGAGCTCCTTTGCGCGGCGGATCTGTACCCGCAGCTGCTCGCCGTTTGAGTTCATCGCCGCGATCAGTCCAAGCCCTCCGGCGTTGGAGACTGCAGCCGCCAGCTCCGCATCGGCCACCCAGGCCATTCCTCCCTGCAACACCGGATAGTCAATGCCTAACTGCCGACACACCGGATTGTTCTTCCACACTGTCTCTGCCATTTCATCCTCCCGCAGACTGATTCTTCCGTACGACCCGATCGTTGATCACTGCTGCTGCGAAGCGATCAGCTCCGAGAGCTTTCCGATTGTCGTGATCTCCTGGGTTAGCTCGATCTTGCAGTCAAACTCCTCCTGCATCTGCATAACGAGTTCCATGATGTCGAGGGAATCCAATCCGATATCGAGGAACTTATCCTCCGCGGTCAGCTCCGAATCGTCCTTACCGAGGTACTCTGCAATGATGTGAATGATGCCTGCCGTAATGTCTTTCATGGTATTTCTCCTTTGATTTTCCCGCCGAAACGGGTTGTATTCTCCGTAATTCATTGTTATACTAATCTTGGGGGTTACCCCCAGGTCAATAACGAATTTGTAAAATTCCTGTAACCGAGGAGAACAGCATGAACCGCGATACATTTTCCGATACAACCCCTTCCCTCCACGAGGATTACAACCTCTCCGTAGGGCAGTTTGCAAAGCTCTGCGTCACCACACGGGACACCCTCCGTCACTACTACGAACAGGGGATCCTCACGCCGCGGGTGGACCCGGAAAATGGTTACCACTACTATTCCGCGTCGCAGATCAGCTCCTTTTTCTTCATCACAACCATGCGCAAGGCCGGCTGTTCCCTCCAGGAGATCAGCGATGTCATCCACAACCTCTCAAAGCCCGGCATCGTCCGTCTCGTCAACAATAAGATCCTCGACATGCAGCGGGAGCTCTACAACATCAACATGCAGATTGCCGCGCTCCACCTTGGCATGTGGATCCTGGAGACCTACGAGCAGCACAAGCCGGGAACCCCGTTCCTCTCGGACATTCCGGACTTAAGCGTCGTCGCGACCCCGATCGTTCAAAACCGTTCCTCCTACCACGCCGCCGACATCGCGGATTACATTTCGGAGCACCTCGCCCGTGCGGCCTCCGATGAGCGGATCGTCACCTTCCCCTCCGGCGCCACGATTGCCTATGAGGATCTCTGTAAGGGAAACTATGTCTACAACAACGTCATCAGTCTCTCCCTACTCCCTGCAGACGGGGAGATTGCAAGGCCTCTGCCCTCCCGCCGGGCTGTTCTCTGCTCCCACGACCACGACGCCGCCGACATCGACCGCACCTACCGCCGCATCGTTTCGTACATAAAAAAGAACAGGCTCAAGGCCTGTTCCGATCTGTATTCCATCAGTCTTATCAATCTTTACGACAATTCCACGAACCATCGGTATTACAAATACCTGTTCCTCTGCGTGGAATAATTCGTTAAATGTTGAAATCCTCCCCGTGGAGTCTCTTCGCGCCGCTTAACCGCGCCATCGCGCGCGCCATCGCCGCACTGGAGATGTTGTATTCCACCACGCTCTGCTTCTGCTGCAGCTCCTCGCGGGCCATATCCAAAGCCACCTGCGCCCGGTGCATATCGATCTCGTCGGGCCTTTCGGCAGAAAATGCCAGAAGCGTCACTTCGTTGTCTCCCGTCTTGACAAACCCGTCGGAAACGATCACCGCCTGCGTGTTCCCCTCCGCATCGCGGAAGCGCACCTCGCCCACGGCAACGGTGGTTGACATCGGCGCATGGTTCGCCTGGATCTCCATCTGGCCGTCGAATCCCGGGAAAATGATGGATTCGCACTCGCCGTCGAAGAAGATCCGGTTGCAGGTGATGATTTTCAGGTGAAATGTGTTCATTCTGCACCTCTTACGGAAAACCTGCCTGTGTTACAGCGTCTCCGCTTTCTTTCGCACATCCTCGATGGTTCCGACGTTGAAGAAGGCATTTTCCGGACAGTCATCCAGCTCGCCGTTGAGGATTGCCTTGAAGCCGCGGATGGTCTCCGAAATAGGCACGTAAATGCCGGGAACGCCTGTGAAGTTCTCCGCCACATGGAAGGGCTGGGACAGGAACCGCTGCACCTTACGGGCGCGGTACACGATCACCTTGTCCGCCTCGGAGAGCTCGTCCATGCCGAGGATGGCGATGATGTCCTGCAGCTCCTTGTAGCGCTGCAGGATCTCCTGTACGCGCCGGGCGGTCTCATAATGTTCCTCGCCGACCACGGAAGCCTCGAGGATCCGGGAGCCGGACGCCAGCGGATCGACCGCCGGATAGATACCCTGCTCCACGATCTTACGGGACAAAACCGTCGTGGCGTCAAGATGCGAGAAGGTAGTTGCGGGCGCGGGGTCCGTCAGGTCATCGGCAGGCACATAGACGGCCTGCACGCTGGTGACGCTTCCCTGTCTCGTGGAGGCGATGCGCTCCTGCAGCTCTCCCAGGTCCGTTGCAAGCGTGGGCTGGTAGCCCACAGCCGAAGGCATACGTCCCAAAAGAGCGGACACCTCGGAACCGGCCTGGATAAAACGGAAAATGTTGTCTATGAACAGCAGCACGTTCTGATGCTTCTCATCGCGGAAATACTCCGCCATCGTGAGTCCGGTCTCGGCGACGCGCATACGCACGCCGGGGGACTCGTTCATCTGACCGAATACAAGGGCGGTCTTCTCCAAAACGCCGGACTCCTTCATTTCCCGCCAGAGGTCGTTACCCTCGCGGGAACGCTCGCCGACGCCGGTGAAGATGGAATATCCGCCGTGCTCCGTCGCAATATTGTGGATCAACTCCTGGATCAACACGGTCTTGCCGACTCCGGCACCACCGAAGAGTCCGATCTTACCGCCCTTGGCATAGGGCTCCAGCAGGTCGATGACCTTGATGCCGGTTTCCAGCACCTCGACAACAGGGCTCTGCTCCTCAAAGGTCGGAGCCTCGCGGTGAATGCACCAGAACTCGGCCCTCTTGTTGTTGTCAAGGGACGGACCGCCGTCGAGGGGTTCGCCGAGGGCGTTGAACACGCGTCCGAGCACATGCTCGCCCACCGGGACCAGGATTCCGTCGCCGGTGGAAACCACGGGCATATCCTTCGCCAGACCTTCGCTGGGTGCCAGCATAATGCAGCGCACGACACCGCCGCCGATGTGCTGAGCGACCTCCATCTTGAGCGCCTTCTCCTCAAGGTTGACGATCAACGCCTCCTTGATGGACGGCAGCTCCCCGCGCTCGAATTCCACATCCACGACGGGACCGGACACCTGAACGATTTTTCCGATATGATTCATACGTTGATACCTCTCCGACTGCCGGAGCCTTCCTCACGTCGTCAACCGGCGGACTCTGCAGCCTTCGCACGTTTCTTCAGTTTCTTCTTCTGCAGAGCCTTCGCTCCGCCCACAACCTCGGTAATCTCCTGCGTGATCGCCGCCTGACGGATCTGGTTGTACGTTCTCGACAGCTCCGCCAGCATTGCGTCGGCATTGTCCGTCGCGGTCTTCATCGACATCATACGGGCGCTTTCCTCCGACGCCTGACTCTCCACCATGGCACCGTACAGAAAACCGGTGACGGTGTTGCGCACCAGGGATTCCATAACCTCCTCCGGGGAGGGAAGGATCTCCATCTCCGCCACGGAGACGACTCCCGCCGAGGCTTCCGCCTCCTCCGCCAACTGTTTCTTCAGATAGCGGCTTGTCTTAAAAGGCAGCAGCTGCTCCACCCGGACCTCCGAGGAGATGCTGTTGCGCATGCGGGTGTAGATGACATAGATCTCGTCGACTTCCTCCGCCTGATACCGCTCGATCAGCATCTCCGCCATGACCCTGGCACGATAGATGGACGGATTGTTGGAGGACATGCGGAAGTCCTTCTCCACCGGGAGTTTTTCCGCAGTGAAGACATGGCGCCCCGTCTCACCGACCGCATAGATCTTATAGTCCTGTGCCGTCGCAAACTGCGCTCTTGCTTCCTTGATGACATTGAGATTGTATGGCCCGGCCATTCCCTTGTCGCCCGTGATCACCACGTATATGCGCCGCTTTACCGTCTCCAGCGCATCCTCCGGACGGTTGTCGAAGAAGAGATGCGTAAACTCAGGAAAATGCAAAAGCACATCCGCGATCTGTTCCTGCAGCGACGTAAAATAAGGCAGCGTCTCCGCAAGCTTTCGCTTGGCCTTCTGCACCTTCATGGAGGAGACCATGTACATCGCCTTCGTGATCTTCATGGTGTCACGGATACTCTTGATGCGGCCGAGTATCTCATGTGCGTTCGCCATCGGTACTCTCCTGTTTGCGCTGCGCAAGCCATTTTCCGCCGGCTTCCTCGAGACGTTCCAGCTGGGACTTGCGAAGCTTGTCACCGTTTCCGATCTCTGCCATGAGGTCGGGGTAATTAACCTTCATATACTTCAAAAAATCATATTTACAAGTCGAGAGCTCCTTTACGCTCAGGGACTCGAACACCCTGCGGTTTGCCGCCTGAAGGAGCACCACCTGCTCCGGCATGGACAGCGCATGTCCGAGGGGCTGCTTTAAAAGCTCCATCAGGGCACGGCCGTGGGCCAGCTGACGCTTCGTACTGTCGTCAAGCTCCGAGGAGAACTGGGTGAACACCTCCATCTCACGGTACTGTGCGAGGTCGATACGGACCGTACCGGAAGCCTGCTTCATCACGGATGCCTGAGCAGCGCCGCCGACACGGGACACCGAAAGACCGACGTTGACGGCAGGGCGCTGTCCCTCGAAGAACAGTTCGCTCTCAAGATAAATCTGACCGTCCGTGATGGAGATCACGTTGGTGGGAATATATGCGGACACGTCACCGTTCTGGGTCTCGATGATCGGGAGTGCGGTGATGGAACCGCCGCCGAGTTCATCGCTTAGGCGGCTGGCGCGCTCAAGAAGTCTTGAGTGCAGGTAGAACACATCGCCCGGGTACGCCTCACGTCCCGGGGAACGTTCCAACAGAAGGGAGATCGCACGATACGCCACCGCGTGCTTGGAGAGATCGTCATAGACGATCAATACGTCGCGGCCGCTGTACATAAAGTACTCGGCGAGTGCCGTGCCGGAGTACGGTGCAATATACTGCATCGGCGCCGGTTCCGACGCCGTCGAGGTGACGATCACGGTGTAATCCATGGCGCCGGCCTCCCGAAGGG
>Ga0310696_10002436_pt1 | contig 24626 bp, 14 predicted proteins | sample AusTroGonzalo_MG_4_FD_203885 | JGI IMG/M metagenome (GOLD analysis project Ga0310696, IMG submission 203885) | Bovine rumen microbial communities from tropical cattle in Woodstock, Queensland, Australia - Gonzalo_02 (v2) (version 2) | ecosystem: Host-associated > Mammals > Digestive system >...
GTAGACGTTCGCGCACATCTGCGGCGTGAAGTCCTTCGAGCCGATGCCGTAGCGGCCGGCGAGGATCTTCGGATACTTGAACGAGACGACGCCGTCCTGCAGGCCCTGGCCGATAGCGGCGGCGACGTCGAGGTAAAGCGGATCGCCGATGGCGCCCGGCTCCTTCACGCGGTCGAGGACCGTGACGACCTTGACGGTCGCGGGAAGAGCCTTGACGAAGTCGACCATCGAGAACGGACGGTAGAGGTGCACCTTGAGGAGGCCGACCTTCTTGCCTTCCTTGACGAGCGCGTCAACGGTCTCGTGGAGCGTGTCGCAGCCCGAGCCCATCGCGACGACGACGTACTCGGCGTCAGCGGCGCCGACGTAGTCGTAGAGCTTGTACGCGCGGCCGGTGAGCTTGGCGAGCTTGTCCATGTACTTCTGGACGATCGCGGGCGTCGCGTCGTAGTACTTGTTGCAGACCTCGCGGAGCTGGAACGTGACGTCGGGGTTCGACGCCGTGCCGCGCATCGTCGGGTGCTCAGGATCGAGCGCGCGGGCGCGGAAGTCCTCGACAAACCTGTCGTCGATCATCTCGCGGATGACCTCGGTCGGGATCTCGTCGATCTTCTGGACCTCGTGGGAGGTGCGGAAGCCGTCGAAGAAGTGGAGGAACGGAACCTTCGACTCGAGCGTCGCGGCATGCGCGACCATCGCCATGTCGTGGGATTCCTGGACGCTGTTCGAGCAGAGCATCGCAAAGCCTGTCTGGCGGCAGGCCATCACGTCGCCCTGGTCGCCGAAAATGCAGAGCGAGTTCGACGCGAGGGAGCGGGCGGAGACGTGGAACACGGTCGGGGCGAGCTCGCCCGCGATCTTGTACATGTTCGGGATCATCAGGAGGAGACCCTGCGACGCCGTGAAGGTCGTCGTCAGCGAGCCCGTCGTGAGCGAGCCGTGGACCGCGCCGGCGGCGCCACCTTCGGACTCCATCTCGACGATCGAGGGAATCGAGCCCCAGATGTTCGTCTTGCACATGGAGGCGAGCTCGTCGCACGTCTCAGCCATGGGCGAGGACGGGGTGATCGGATAGATTGCGGCTACTTCGCTGCACGCGAACGCAATCTGGGCGGCCGCGGTGTTTCCGTCGACCATGATCTTCTTAGCCATTGCTGTCTTTCCTTTTTTGGGTGAAACCAGAAATTGTTGTTATAATATACCAAATTCGGCCGGCTCTGTGAAGGGTTTAGGCTCCGCTAACAAGTCACCGCCTGGCCTTGAGGAAGTACTTGTAGGCGGGGTCGGAGGTGACGTCCTCGAATTTGTAGCCGATCTCGTCCAGGGCATCGATGAAGGCGGGGCGCTCCGCAGGCGGCACCTGGAAGCCGGCGAGGACCTTGCCGTGGTCCGCCCCGTGGTTGCGGTAGTGGAAGAGCGAGATGTTCCAGCGTCCGGCGATGACTGAGAGGAAGCCCATGAGCGCGCCCGGGCGCTCGGGGAACTCGAAGGAGTAGACGACCTCGTTGCTGATGCCGGCGGAGCGTCCGCCCACCATGTGGCGGACATGCTCCTTGGCGAGGGTGTTTTCCGAGAGGTCGATGCAGTGGCATCCGCTCGTGCGGATGCGCTTCTGGAGGGCCTTGCGCTCCGCGACGTCCTTGACGGACACGCCGACGAAGATGTGCGCGAGGAACCCCTCGCCCATTCTGTAGTTGAACTCCGTGACGGCGTGCTTGCCGAGTATCTGGATGAACTTGAGGAAGCTGCCGGGCTGCTCGGGGATGGCGCAGTCGAAGATGGCCTCGCGCCCCTCGCCGAGCTCCGTCTGCTCGCTCACGAAGCGGATGCGGTCGAAGTTCATGTTCGCGCCGGAGATGACGCATGCGTAGGTCTCGCCCTTCTTGGCGACCTTCTTCGCCGCGGCGAGGGCCAGCGCGCCGGCGGGCTCGCAGACGGCCCTCGTGGCCTCGAAGACGTCCTTGATGGCGGCGCACGTCTCGGCGGTGGAGACGCGGACGATTCCGTCCAGGTTCTCGCGGCAGACGCGGAACGTCTCCTTGCCCGGCTCCTTCACGCATACGCCGTCCGCGAAGAGCCCCGGGCTTTCGAGCGTCACGCGGCGGCCTGACTTGAAGGACCTGTACATGCAGTCGGAGTCCTCCGGCTCGACGCCGAAGACCTTCACCCAGGGGCGGACGGACTTGACGTACACCGAGACGCCCGCGGCGAGTCCGCCGCCGCCGATCGGGACGAAGACGGCAGTCAGGTCGCGTCCGGCCTGTTCCAGTATCTCCTTGCCGACGGTGCCCTGGCCCGCGATCACGTCCGGGTCGTCGAACGGGGCTATGTACGCGTAGCCGTGTTCCTCGATCTGGCGGTGAAGCTCCTCGTACGTGTCGGAGTAGCTGTCGCCGTGAAGCACGATGGACGCCCCGTACGCCTTCACGGCTGCGGTCTTGATCTCGGGCGTGGTGACGGGCATCACGATAGTCGCCTTGACGCCCAGCTTCCTGGCCGAAAGCGCCACGCCCTGGGCGTGGTTGCCGGCGGAGGCGCATATCACGCCCTTCTCGAGCTCGGCACGCGGCATCTGGCTCATCTTGTTGTACGCGCCGCGGATCTTGTAGCTGTGGACCGGCTGGAGGTCCTCCCTCTTCAGCAGGAACCGGCATCCGAACTTCGCCGACAGGGCCGAGGCCTCGTCAAGGGGGGTCTTCTCCGCGACGTCGTAGACCGTCGCGTTGAGTATCTTCGTCAGGTAGTTGTTCATTTCAGATCTGTTCGTTCTCGACGGTCGCGGCGACGTCGCTGAAGTCGATGTCCGGGAAGAACTCCTTGGCGGTCTTCATCATGCCGGGGAAGCTCTTGACGGCCTCCTTTATGATCTTCTCGCTGTACGACACGGCGGACGGGTCGTCGGAGCAGACGATCCGCAGTATGAACGTCACGCCCGCCATCGCCTCGAAGCGGTCCATGATGGAGAGCCGCTTGGTGCCCGGGACGGCACCGTCCTTCAGGATGAAGCGCGTAATCAGCTCGTCCAGGCTGTTGTGGTAGTTCCCGTCCTGCGACTGCCCGCAGAACGTCTGCCACGGTATCGTCTTCGGCTTCGCGACGCCCTTCTTCTGGACGGTGATCTTGTCGGTGTCCACCGCTATCACCGTCGCGCCCTTCAGGTTGAACCTCGGGTCCTTGTTCCCGCGCGAGAAGGTGTAGCCCTTGAGCCTTTCGACGAGGATGTCCTGCATCTTCTTCATGCAGTTGATCTTGCGTATCTGGAGGGCCCTGGCAAGGTCGCCCTCGGCCGTGACGAGCTCGAGGTGGTCCTTGTCGAGCATGCGGATCGCGCCCTTCCAGTCCAGCTGGCGGATCTTTCCGTCGGCGACGGCCTTCTCGTAGCGCTCGTTCGCCATCGCTATCTCGCGCTCGATCCTCTCGGCCTTCTCCTTCGCGAGCTGCTCCTGCCGCGCCTTCTCGTCGGCCTCCCTCTTCTTCTTTGCCTCCTCGCGGATACGCTCCATCTCCATCTCGTGCAGGCGCTTCACGGTCTGGTCGACGGTCTTCTTGCCGCGGCTGTTTATGAAGCCCTTGTTCTTCTCCACCGTCGCGACTTCCTTGGACCCCTTGATCGCCTCGTACTTCTCCTTGATGACATTGGCCTTGTCGACGAACGCGACCAGGGTCTGCTCGTCGCCGCCGATGGTCTTGGACACCTCGTCTATTTCGGCGACGAGGTCTATTACGGCCTTGCGGACGCGTATCGCGCACGCCTTGCAGCTATACGCCTTGGCCCAGAGCTCCGCCATGTCCGTCACGGCGGCGGGCGGCTCGGTCAGCTTGCCGGACGCGTCGGTCTTCTCCGCCGCGGCTCCGTCTCCCTGGGGGGCCGACGCATCTGCTGCGGGGGCCTGCGCAGCGGCCGCCTTGGCCTTCTGCTCGGCCTCCCATTTCGCCTTGGCCTCCAGGTACTTCTGTCCCTCGGGCGAGTTGGGGTCCGCCTCGTCGTCCTTGGGCGGGGGGAATCCCCTGACCGCCTCCGCCGCCGCGGCCGGGGCCGGCGCGGCGGCGGGCTGGGCCTGCGCTTGCGCCGGAGCCTGCGCCGCGGGCTGGGCCGCGGGCTGGGCCGCCTCGGCTGACTTGGCCTGGGCGCTTGCGTTGGTGGACGCTATCGCGTCGAGGAGCTCCTGGGTCGGGCCTGGATGGAGCATTGCGACGACGCTGTCAGAGTAGCGCGCCGAGAGCACGTCCTTGAGCTGCTTGGTGGGCCGGCGGCAGTCGTTTATGGCCTCGTCGGCGAAGGCGTCCATCGAATCCGCGAACTTTATGGCCGCGGCCCTGGTCTTCTCCAGCGACGAGCGCGCCGCGGCGAACTTGCCGTCTATATCCGCCTGCCTCGCCGCCTCCCTCGCCTTCCTGTCGGCGACCTGGTACCACACGAGCCCGCCGACAACGAGCGCTATCACGCCGATCACGCCGCCGACAACGAGCGCGACCTTTCCGCCGACGCCGCCTTCGTCTTCCTCCTCCTCGGACCCGCCGGCGGCGAGGTCGGCCTTGGAGCCGCCGAGCCGCTTCTTCCCGGACGGCTCCTCCGCGTCTTCGCCATCGGACCCTTCCGCCCCGGCGGCGACGGTAGTCGTGGCGGTCATGCGCCTCTTGGCCTTGAACCGCACCCTCTTGCCGCCCGACGACGCGGCGCCCTGGGCCGCAGGATCGGCGCCTGGCACCATGCCCGTGGCCGACAGGGTGCCGGTGATGGAGAGCCCGGACGTCATGACCCGCTTGAAATCCTCCAGCAGCGCCTCGAAGGTCGGATACCGGTCGGCCGGGTCGAGGGCGAGCATCTTCATCACGAGGAAGTCCACCTGCGGCGACACGCCGGGTCGGACCTCGCTGGGCTTGACCGGCGGCGCCTCGAAGCGCTTCCTGACGACGGCGGTCGCGTCTTCGCCCTCGAACGGGGCGACCCCGCAGATGGCGTGGTAGAGCGTCCCGCCGAGCGAATACATGTCGGCCCGGTAGTCGACAGGCTCCTTCTTCACCTTCTCCGGCGCGATGTAGTAGGGCGTGCCCCAGATCTCGTTGGTGTCCTTCTGCATCGCCGCGAGGCCGAAGTCAACCAGCTTGGCGTTGCCGTTCGAGTCGAGGAGGACGTTCTCGGGCTTCACGTCGCCGTGGACGAAGCCCTGGTCCGCCGCGCAGCGCAGGGCCTGCGCCACCTGCTCGCAGATCTTCATCACGCGGGGGATGTCGGTGTGCGCGCCGGAGTTGCGCATGATCTGGTCCAGCGAGCCGCCCGCGACGAGCTCCATCGCGATGTACGGCATGCCGTCGGCGATTCCGTAGGAGTATATCTGCGCGATGTTGGGGTGTATGAGCCGCGCAGCCGCCTGGGCCTCCTTCTTGAACTTCTCGACGAAGACCGGGTCGCTGCCGTACTCCTTAAGCATAACCTTGACGGCTACCGGGCGGTCGAGCATCTTGTCGCGCCCCATGTAGACGCCGCCCATGCCGCCGCGCCCAAGCTCGCGCTCCAGAAGGAAGTTGCCTGTCTCCCCGAAGACGCTGGGGGTCGGAATCAGCTGTTCCTCGCTCATCTTATGATCCTCCATCCGTTGAATGGCCAGAAGACAACGCTGCCGACGCCCCGCAGCTTGGATCCCGGCACGGGCCCCCAGTAGCGGCTGTCGTAGCTGTTGTTGAAGTTGTCGCCGCAGGCAAAGTACTCGTCGTCGCCCATTGTCACGACCGGGGGACGACCCTCCACCGGGTGCTCCAGCTCGTAGGTCTCGCCGGGGAGGGCCTTCATGCGCTTTATGTAGTGCGTTCCCTGCTGGAGGTTGTAGCGGCGGCCGCCGGCGCCCTCGTAGCGGCCGTCGGGGGCCGGGCTCACCCCGGTCGTCGAGAAGATCATCACGTCCCCGACCCTGGGCTTGCGGAAGTTCCACGCCATGCGGTTGACGAAGACGAAGTCGCCCGTGACGACCGCGCCCTTCCAGATGGTCTCGCCCTTGAGCACGCGCCTGCCGACGAGCCCGCGGCACGCGTCCAGCGGAAGCTTGAACACCTTGCGGTCGGTCCCCACGCACACGTTGGCGAACCCGTCGCCGCGGTCCGCCGCGCGGACCACGCCCGAGACCGGCGCCTTGCAGTCGACCACCTTCTCGCCGGTCCACAGCCACTTCAGCGCGGAGAGGGGGAACACGTCCCACGCGCCCTTCTCGACGCCCTGGACCGTGTGGTTGCCCCACAGAGTCTCCTGCATGGACCCGGTGGGGATGTTGAACGGCTCGAAGAAGTACGCGCGAAAGCACATCGCGACCGAAATCGCGACGACGAGCGTGTCCAGCCACTCGCGGCCGTGGTCCTGCCAGGACCTGCCGGGACGCTTGCCGGCGTCCGGCCCGTCCGGGACCTTGAAACCCTCGGTAATCTCGCTCATGCGCGGTAGTTGGGCGCCTCCTTGGTGATCGTTATGTCGTGCGGACGGGCCTCCCTGAGGCCGGCCGCCGTCACGCGGTAGAAACGGCCCTTCTCGTGGAGCTCGGCGATCGTCCTCGACCCGCAGTACCCGAGCGACGCCCTGAGCCCGCCGCAGAACTGCGTCATGATGCCCTTGACGTGGCCGGAATACGGGACCATCCCCTCGATGCCCTGCGGCACGAGGTCGTCCTCGCTCTCGTTGTCCTGGAAATAGCGCGCGCGCGACCCCTTGCCGTTCTTGAGCGCGGCCATGGACCCCATGCCGCGGTAGACGACGTACTGCCGCCCGTTCTGGTATATCTTCTCGCCGGGGCTCTCCTCCGTGCCGGCGAGGACGGACCCTAGCATCACCGAGTCGGCGCCGGCCGCAAGCGCCTTCGGGACGTCGCCCGAGAGCTTGATGCCGCCGTCGGCGATCACGGCGACGCCGCTGCCGCGGAGCGCCTTCGCCGCGTTGTAGACCGCCGTCAGCTGCGGTATGCCGACGCCGCAGACGACGCGCGTCGTGCAGATGGAGCCAGGGCCGATGCCGACCTTGACGGCGTGCGCGCCGCACTTCGCGAGCGCGACCGCCGCCTCCCCCGTCGCGATGTTGCCGGCGATGACGTCCACCTTCGGGAAGTGGCGGACGATGTACTTCGTCATCTCCATGATGCCCTTGGTGTGGCCGTGCGCCGAATCGACGACAACGCAGTCCACGCCCGCGTCGGCGAGCTTCTCCATGCGAGAGAGGTCGCCCTTGCCGCCGGAGACCGAGGCGGACACGCGGAGCCGGAACTTGTCGTCGCAGTTGTACGCCGCGTTCGGGTTCTCGATGATGCGCGCGACGTCGGTGAAGCTGTAGAGGCCGACGATGCGGCCGTCCTTGTCCACGAGCGGGAGCTTGCCGACCTTCGCCGCGCGCATGAGGTCGTAGGCCTTCCTGAGCGACGTGCCGGGCTTCGAGGTGATCGGCGCCGGCTGCATGACGTCCCTGAGCTTCTTCGCCTCCATCGGCGCGAAGCGCATGTCGGACGAGGTGATCATGCCGACGAGCCGGTCGTCTTCGTCGAGGACCGGGAACCCGTTGAACTTGAGGCCCATGCGCCTCTTCTCGGAGCGGAGGAACGATATGTCGTCGTTGGCGTGGAAGCAGATGGGCTTGGCTATCATGCCGTTCAGGTAGCTCTTGACCTTCGCGACCTCCCTCGCCTGGTCGTCCTCCTCGAGGTTCTTGTGGATGACGCCTATGCCGCCCGCGATCGCCATCGCTATGGCCATCGGGGCCTCGGTCACCGTGTCCATCGCGGCGGAGATGAACGGTATCTTCATCTTCGTGCGGCTCGTGAGGTTCGTCTCGAGGGACGTGTCGTCGGGCAGGAAGTCGGCATACTGCGTCACGAGCGTGACGTCGTCGTACGTCAGCCCCTCGAAGGGGAAGGCCTTCATGAAAGCGTCAAGGTTCTTGTTCATATGTCTCCTCGGGGCACAAGACCCCTTTTCAGGCCAGATTATACCAAATGCAGGCGGGAAAGGCAAAGACAAAGGGCGGGCGTCAGCACACTTTCGCCTTGAGCTCGGCCAGCGTCATCGGCTTGAACAGTATGTCCGTGAACCCGCACCCGGCGCAAGTCTGGGGCGCGTTCGTGTCGGCCGTGACGGCGTAGACCGGCGTCTCCGCGTAGTCCGGCATCGCGCGGACTGCCCGCGCCAGCTGCGCGCCGTCCATCCCCGGCATCTGTATGTCGGTGAGGATGATGTCGTACTTCGAGCCCTTCAGCCGGTTCAGGGCCTCCGCGCCGCCCGTCGCGGAGTCTATCTTCTTGAAGCCTATGACCTTGAGGAGCCCCTCCAGGACGCGGATGTTCACGCTGGAGTCGTCCACGACAAGTATGCGCTTGTCGTAGCGGAACGGGTCCTCGATGCGCATCGTGCGCATCTTCTGCGTGCGGGAGAACTCCCTCCTGCTGGCCTCGCTCGCAGGCTTCACGCCCGGGATCGAGACGGTCACGACCGTGCCCTTGCCCGGCGTGCTGGATATCTCGAGCCAGCCGCCCATGCGCTCGACGATGCGGCGCGAGACGGCGAGGCCCAGCCCCGCCCTGCCGCGCTTCAGCCCGGCCCCTATCTCCGAGTACGGGACCGTCGCCTTCGAGATGTCCTCGGCCGACATCCCGACGCCGGTGTCCTCCACGCCTATCGTCAGAACCCCGTTCGCGAATCCCACGCGCATGCCGACGTAGCCCGACTCCGTGAACTTGACGGCGTTGTCCAGCAGGCGCGACACCACCTGCGTGACCAGGCGCCTGTCGAGCTCCACCAGCGGCATGTCGCATATGTCGACGCGCAGGTCGAGCCGCTTCTCGCCGGCCGCCTCGGCGAAGGCCTCCACCGCCTTGATCGCCATCTCGTGCACGTCCGTGGTCTCGGGGACGACCGTGACGCAGCCGGACTCGAGGCGCGACAGGTTCAGCATGCCGTCCACCACGTCGATGAGGCCCTTCGTGCTGGACAGGATGCCGGCGAGGGCCTCCCCGCTCTTCTCCGCGCCGGGGTTCGCCTGCAGGATCTGCGCGTAGCCGGCGATGGCGTTGAGCGGCGTGCGCATCTCGTGGCTGACGGTGGAGAAGAAGTACTCCCTCGCCTTCTCCGCGTCGTGCGCGCGCGCCTGCGCCGAAAGCATGTCGGTCCTGTCCTCGGCGAGCCCCACCAGGCAGGGCATGCCGTCCTGGTCGGTGGACCTGAACTGCGTCATGCGCAGCTCGTGCCGCCTGCCGTCGGAGAGTATCATCGGCTGCTCGAACTGCGAGACGGACTGCGCGCTCATGACGCGGCAGTCCTTCTCCCTCAGCCTCGCGAACGTCTCGTCGTCGTAGAAGTCGGCGTCGGTGCGGCCGCGGAGGTCGTCCATGCCCCTGCACTGCATCAGCCTCGCGAAGGCCCTGTTGCCCCCTACGTAGCGGCCCTGGCCGTCCTTGACGTACACGGCCTCCGAGAGCTTGTCGGCTATGTCCTGGAAAAACGCCGACAGCCTCCTGTTCCTGTCCCGCTCGCGCTCCAGCTCGCGCCTGAGCTCCTCCGTCCCGCCGGGCATGCTAGTCTCTTCCATTGGTCTCCTCGCTTTCGCGCCGTGCGGCGCTACCTTATCCCGGCCTTGTTGAGCCGGTAGTTCATCATCCTCGGCGACACGCCGAGCTCCCGCCCCGCGGCGGAGCGGTTTCCCCCGTGCCGCGCAAGCGCGTTCTCAAGTATCCGCCTCTCCACCGCCGCGACCTGCTCGTCCAGCGTCATCGGCGCCTCGTTCCCGAAAGGGTCCTCCGCGAACTCCGGCGCCTGCAGGGACGGAGGCAGGTTGTAGCTGTGGATGCAGTCGTCGCGGGCGGTCAGGACCGCCCTCTCTATGCAGTTCTCGAGCTCGCGGACGTTCCCCGGCCACGAATAGGCCTGCAGCATGTTCACCGCCGGCGGGGAGATGCGCGTGACGGACTTGCCGTACTTCACGTTCATCTTCGACAGGAAGTGCTCCGCGAGAAGCACTATGTCGCCCGTGCGGTTCGCAAGCGACGGCATCGAGATCGGGAACACCGAGAGCCTGTAGTAGAGGTCCTCCCTGAAGAGCTTCTTCGCCATCAGGTCCTCGAGGTTCCTGCTCGTCGCGGCGATGAACCTCACGTCGCTCCTCAGCACCTTGTTGGACCCCACGCGGGAGAACGTGCGCTCCTGCAGGAACCTCAGGAGCTTCACCTGCACCGGCACCGTGAGGTCGCCTATCTCGTCCAGGAACAGCGTGCCGCCGTCCGCCTCCTCCGCGCGCCCGATCCTACGCTCGCGCGCGTCGGTGAACGCGCCCTTCTCGTGCCCGAACAGCTCGCTCTCGACAAGGGTCTCCGGAAGCGCCGCGCAGTTCAGCACCACGAACGGCCTGTCCTTGCGCAGCGAAAGCCCCTGTATCGCGCGCGCCGCAAGCTCCTTGCCCGTGCCGCTCGCCCCGCGTATGAGCACAGTCGCCTCGCTCGGCGCGACCTGCCGGATCTGCTCGTAGACGGACCGCATCTCGCGGCAGTTGCCTATGAGCTCGCCGGGGTTGTTCGCCAGCATGTCGCGGAGCCTGCGGTTCTCCTCCACGAGCGCGTCGTGCTCCGCGCACTCCTCGCGGCACACCGCCGCGGCGTCGGCCGTTATGTTCGCGATTATGCCGAGAAGCGCCACGTCCCGCTTGAGCGCGCCCTCCTCATCGCGGATGGCGCGGTCCACCGAAAGCGTCCCGATCACCTGCCCGAGGTGGACGAGCGGCACGCACACGAAGGACACCGCCTCGCCGTCCCCGCGCGCGCCCGTCCTGTTCAGGAACCGCCTGTCCCTGCGGACGTCCGGCACGACCTCCGGCCGCCCAGTCTTTGCGACTATGCCCGTTATGCCCTCGCCTATCCTGTAGTGCCCGTTGGCGCGCTCCTCGGCGTCGAGCGCCTTCGTCGAGGCCTCGATCCTCAGCTCGTCTCCCTCAAGAAGGCAGAACGTCCCCCTGAGCATCCCCATCTTTCCCTCGAGGATCTCAAGAACCTGCTCCAGCAGCCGCCTGACGTTGCGCTCCCTGACGACCGCCGAGGTTATGTATTGCAGGACCTCTATTTCTGACGACATATCTCCCATTTTGACCTTGTATTATACCACAACCCGCGCTCGCGCGTCAGCAAGAATAAGAAAGGGCCGCTCGCGCATGGCGATTTCCGGCTGACGGGACATGGCGGGATTTGGTATAATACCCATGTCGCTTTTGCAGCAGGAGAAAACACGTAAGGATATGAAGAAGATCGCAGTTCTCATGGGGGGCACGTCGAGCGAGCGGGCCGTGTCCCTGGACAGCGGCCGGAACGTGGCCGGGGCCCTTGCCTCGCTCGGCAAGTACGAGGTCGTGCCGGTCGAGCTTTCAGAAGACGGCCTCGGAGCCCTTCCGGACGGCGTAGACGCGGCGTACATAGCGCTCCACGGCGGCTGGGGGGAGAACGGCGGCGTGCAGGCCGCGCTGGACGCGAGGAAGATTCCCTACACGGGGCCCGGTGCGGAAGCCTCCAGGATCGCGATGGACAAGGTGAAGACGAAGCTCGTCCTCGAGATGAAGGGCGTCCCGACCGCGGCGTGGTCCCTCGCCTCCGCAGGCGCCAAGTCGTCGCCCCTCCCCCTCCCCGTCGTCGTCAAGCCGCCGTGCGACGGCTCGTCCGTCGGCATCTCCAAGGTGTCCGCGGCCGACCAGTGGGACGCGGCGCTTTCCGCCGCGCTCGCCGCGCAGGGCGGCAGGGGCGAGGTGCTCGTGGAGGAGTACGTGCCGGGGCGCGAGATGACAGTAGGCATAATAGACGGAGAGGCGCTCCCCGTCGTCGAGATAGTCGCCAGGGGCGGATGGTACGGCTACGAGGAGAAATACCAGTCCGAGGAGACTCGCTACCCCTTCCTGGACGATTCCGCCGACCCGAAGGACGCCGAGCTCGGCGAGAGGCTGAAGAAGATCGCGCTGGACGCATACAGGGCCGTGGGGTGCCGCGGGGTTACCCGCGTCGACTTCCGCGTCTCGCCGCTCGGGCGCGCGTACGTCCTCGAGCTGAACACTTCCCCGGGCTTTACCGCGCACTCCCTCGTGCCGAAGGCCGGGATCAGGTCCGGCATGACATTCGCCGGCGTATGCGACAGGATTCTCCAATCGGCGAGGCACGACTGACGATGCGAAAGAACAGGAAGAGAAGGACGATGCTCCATTCCGCCCTGCGGCAGAACTCGCTTACCCGCGCAGGCGGGCGCCGGCCGCTGGTCCTCGCCGCGTCGCTGGCGCTCCTGGCGGCGCTCGCGGCCGGCGGATATCTCGCCTACTCCAGGCTGCGCGCGATATGGATGGAGCAGTGCGTCATAGCGGACGTGGAGCGCCAGGTGTCGATATCGACCGGCGCCAACATCAAGGCCGGGCTGATCCTCTACCAGTTCGGGCTCAAGAAGGGCGCGAACCTCGCGCAGATCGACTTCGCGCGGAAGCGCCGCGAGACCCTCGAGCGCATCCCCAACATACGCGCGCTCACGATATCGCGCCACCTGCCGGACCGCGTCGAGATCACGGTGGACGAGCGCGAGCCCATCGCCCGCATGAACGTCAAGGGCAACAAGGGCGTGACCGGCAGGGTGGTCGACGCCGAAGGCGTGGTGTTCGTCCGCGAGGCGGGCACATCCCTCCTCCCCGTCATATTCGAGGCGAAGACGACCTTCACCCCACCCGGGAAGACGCTCTCGGGCAGGGCGTCGTCGGCGCTGGGGATGATCGAGGCCTGCCGGAGGGACGACCTGTCCGGGCTCGGGATGCTCAACGTCTACACGCACCACCCCGACTACCTCGTCGCGACGCTGGACGACTACACCTTCGCGAAGATATCCTGGGACGGCATGGACGCCCCGTCCGCGGGGACGGACGAATGCATGATGACCCAGCTCAGGTGCCTGCGCGACGCGAAGCGCAACGCGTCCGCGCACGGCATCGTCTCCAGGGGATGGAACGTCACGCAGCCCGGCGTCGCCGCGGCGGACACCAAGGAACCCATTCTATGACAAACATATACGCAGCGCTGGAGATAGGCACGACGCGCACGGTGCTGGCCATCGGCGAGGCAGAGTCCGGCGGGAGGCTCAGGGTCGCCAGCCACGCCGAGATACCCTCGTCGGGCGTCCGGAAGAGCCAGATACTCGCCATAAACGACGTCACGCAGTCCATAAGGAGCGTGCTCAGGGCAAACGAGAAGAACCAGCTCGCGGCCGGGAACTCCGTCACAATAGGGAACGCGTTCCTCGTCGTCTCCGGCCAGCACATCAAGGCCGACCCGTTCCAGGGCACCGCCCAGGTCGCCGGCGCGAAGGTCGGCAACGCCGACATAGAGGAAGTCGTGCGCTCGTCGCGCAAGATGGTGCTCCCGCCCGACCGGGAGCTGCTGGACATCGTGGACCAGGCGTACGGGCTCGACGCGCTCGGCGGCATCCACGAGCCCAAGGGCATGTCGGGCCGGATACTGAAGCTTGACACGCTCCAGATTCACGCCGACGCGCACCGCATCGACGACGCGCGCACCGCGGCCGAAGACGCACACCTCGAGATCCGCGAGCCGCTCTTCGCCGCCACGTGCGCGGCGGACGCGGTGCTGAACGACCACGAGCGCCGCAACGGCGCGCTCGTCCTGGACGTCGGCGGCGGCTCCACCGGCTTCGCGGCGTACTCCGACGGATACCTGGTGCACGCGGGCGTCATAGGCGTCGGCGGAGACCACGTGACGAACGACATCGCGCACGCGTTCCAGACGACCCAGGCCCAGGCCGAGGAGCTGAAGCTGCACGACGCGAGCGCGGTCATCGGGGCGTCCGGCGGCGAGGCGAGGGTCAAGGTCCCGGGCTCGACGCCGCTCATGGAGTCGAGGACGATCTCGCGACGCTCGCTCGACACCGTCGTCAACGCCCGGCTCAGGGAGCTCTTCTACATCGTGCGCGAAAGGCTCGAGGAGCTGGACCTCCTCCACCGCCTCCACTCGGGCGTGGTGCTCACGGGCGGCGGCGCGGCGATGCGCGGGCTCGAGACCCTCGTGCAGCGCGAGCTCGGCATGCCGGCGAGGACGGGCCTCCCGATACACGTCGACGGACTCGCCGAGGAACGCAACCCCGAGTCCTTCGCCGCGGTCGCAGGCGCCCTTCTCTACGCGCACCGCAACTACGAGGAGAAGTCCCTCTTCCAGACGATTTTCGGAGGGCTGCTGAAATGAACGAAACTTCACCAATGCTTCTCATCGGCATAGGCGGCGCCGGCTGCGCGATGGCGCGCGGCGTGAGCCGCGCCTTCGGCGAGGGGCTCAGGTTCGTCGCGGCGGACTCCGACGCGACGTCCGGCGACGACTCCGACAGGTTCCTCCTCCTCGGAGGAGACCGCCTCTCGGGACGCGGCTCGGGCGGCGACGTCGTCGCTGCGCGCCTCGCGGCGGAGGACTCCATCGACGTCCTCGACGAGTCCCTGGAGGGCGTGAGGCTCGCCGTCATCGTGACGGCCCTCGGAGGCGGCACCGGCGGCGGCGCCACTCTCGAGGCCGCGAAGCACCTCAAGGCGCGCGGGATCCCGTCCGTCGTCTTCGCAACGACCCCCTTCACCTTCGAGGGCGAGAACAGGCAGCGCAACGCGCGCGGCGTCATGTCCATGATCGAGGAAACCGCCAACGCGTCCTTCTTCCTCCCCCTCGACAAGCTCATCGACGGCGAGGACAACATGGACGAGGCGCTCCGACGCGCCGTGGACACGCTCGCTTCCGCCGTCACGCTCTTCTGGAGGCTCGCCGCCAAGCCGGGCTACATACGGCTCGACACCGAGCGCATACGGCACCTTCTCGCCCACGCCGGGCGCGGCAGGTTCGCGACCGTCACGACGCAGGGGCCGGACCGCGCGCGCGAAGCCGTGGACGCGCTCTCCCGCGCACCGCTCCTCGCCGAGGGCTCCGGCCCGGTCAGGGCGATCCTCTGCGGCGTCCTCGCAGGCGAGGACCTCCGCCTCTCCGAGGTGGGCAGGGTGTCGGACGGCATAAGGACCGCGTTCGGCGAGACATGCTCCTTCGAGCTCGCCACCGTCAACGACGAGACGACGTTCACGGGAAGGCTCTCCGTCGTCGTGATGCTCTTCGAGGCGAACGGCAGGGACGCGGACGACCAGCAGCCCGACAGCGCGATCGCCTCCCCGAGGCGCTCTCGCAAGTCCGCCAGGAACCCCCTGTCGCTCGGACCGCAGGGACGCGGCAGGTTCAACAACGCCGAGCCCACCGTGTGGAACGGCGAGGACCTGGACATCCCGACCTTCATCCGCAGGAACATAAGCCTGGACTACTGACCGGCCCATGACCCCGAGAGACGGACACATCAGGGTTCTCCCCCTCCACGTCGCGAACAAGATCGCCGCGGGCGAGGTCGTCGAGCGCCCGGCGTCCGTCGTCAAGGAACTCGTCGAGAACTCGATCGACGCGGGGGCGAAGAACATACGGATATCCGTCACGCAGGGCGGACGCAAGCTCGTATCGGTGCTGGACGACGGATGCGGGATGTCCCGCGACGACGCGGTCCTCTCCCTAGAGCGCCAGGCCACGTCAAAGATACTCGACGTCAACGACATCGAGGAAATCGACACCCTCGGCTTCCGCGGCGAGGCGATCCCCTCCATAGCGTCCGTCTCGCGCCTCTCCATCACCACGCGCCGCCGCGACTCGGACGACGGCACGTTCATCGCCGTCAACGCAGGCGAGCTCGCAGAAGTGCGCACCGCGGGCTGCCCGCCGGGGACGCTCGTCGAGGTCAGGGACCTCTTCTGCAACGTCCCCGCAAGGCGCAAGTTCCTTCGCGCGTACGCGACCGAGGAGGGGCACGTGCGCCACGTCTTCACCGTCCACGCCCTCGCGCATCCGTCCATAGGCTTCTCGCTGACGGTCGACGGACGCGAGGCGTACAGGCTCGCGCCTGCGGCGACGCTCGCGGACAGGGTGCTGGACGTGTTCGGCCCCGACTTCGTCGCGGACATGCTCCCCGTAGAGGGGCCGGCCGGAGGCTCCATCTCGGTCACTGGCTACATAGAGCGTCCGAATCTCAACTCGCCGACGCGCCGCGACCAGTACATCTTCGTCAACGGACGCCCCGCAACGTCCCCTTCCATCGCATACGCGATGCGCGAGGCATACCCTCGCAGGCAGGGCGACGCAAGGCCCGCCGCGATCGTCTTCGTCGAGCTTCCCCCGGGGCAGGTGGACGTCAACGTCCACCCGACTAAACGCGAGGTTAGATTCAGGGACAACTCGGCCGTAAAGCAGGCCGTCATGTCCGCCATCGAGCGGGCGCTCCTCCCGGCGCGCCCGAACCCCGCTGCCCCCGGCCAGGCGGCGCCTTTTCAGGCGCCGGCGCGACAGCAAGCGACCGCACGGCCAGAGCCCGCCCAGGCGGCTCCAGCGGCACAGCCCGAGACCGACCAGCAGGAGCCCGTCCCGGCGCCAGCGGCGCACCACCAGGCGCAGGCGGCGCAATTCCAGGCCGCCGCGCCTCAGTTCGAACGCGCGCCCGCTCCGCCGCCTCCGCCTTCTCCGCAGCCCGTGCAGGCCGAGTTCGCGGTCGACCCGTCCTCGACGGCCACAAGGCCGTGGCAGTGGTTCAGGCTCCTCGCGCAGACAAAGTCCGGTTTTCTCCTCGTCGAGACGGACGCGGGAATCGTCACGATGAACCCGCAGGCGGCCAGGGAGCGGATCGCGTACGAGACGCTCTGCGACGCGACGCGCACCGTGTCCCAGCCGCTGCTGATCCCGGAGACGGTCCGCCTGCCTCCGGCGGACGCCGCTCGCATCCGCGCCTCGCTGCGCGAGATAGCGGGGATGGGCTTCGCAGTGGAGGAGTTCGGGCAGGACACCTTCAAGATAGACGCGGCACCGCAGCTGGCGGAGTCCGCCCCCCCCGCCGCAATCCTCTCCACGATCGCGCGCGACCTCGCGGAAGGCGGCGCGAAGCGCGGCGGCGCGCGCTGGAAGGAGGAGCTGGTCGCCAAGTCCATCGCGCGCTCGTGCGCGGGCATGGCCCTCGCGATGGACGACGCCGGCGCAACACGGCTCGTCGAGGAACTGTGCGCTTGCCGCATGCCCTACGTCTCCCCGCGCGGCAAGCCGACGATGATCTTCACGTCCGCCAGGGAGCTAAACAGAAAGTTCGGGAGGGACTGACCTCCATGCACGCCATGATATCGATAGTCATTCCAACTCTGAACTCCGAAAAGACGCTCGGCGAATGCCTGGACGCGATACTCTCGCAGGACTTCCCCCGCTCGGGCTACGAAATCGTCATAGCCGACGCGGGATCCTCGGACTCCACCATGGAGATCGCCCGCGCAAAGGGCGTCGACGTCGTCTGCGAGAACCCGCTGAAGACGGGCGAGGCGGGGAAGACCGCCGGCATTCTCGCCTCCAAGGGCGACCTGATCGCGCTGGTGGACTCCGACAACATCCTGCCGGACAAAAACTGGCTCTCGAAGATGACCGCGCCGTTCGAGGACGACGGTATCTTCGCCACGGAGCCGATCCGCTACTCCGCGAGAGCGACGGACCCGGCGCTTACGCGGTACTTCGCGGAGCTGGGGATGAACGACCCCGTGTGCCTGTTCGTCGGGAACTACGACCGCCACTGCGCGGTCACGGGAAGGTGGACCGGACTCGACGTGCCGGCCGAGAGGAAAGACGGATACCTCAAGCTGACGCTGAAGGACAAGATCCCCACGATCGGGGCGAACGGGTTCATCTTCCGGCGCAGGATACTCGACCACGTCGCGTGGAAGCCGTACTTCTTCGACATAGACGTCGCGGCCTCCGCAGCGGCGGCCGGATGCGGCGCGGTGGCGAAGGTCGACACGTCCATCGTCCACCTGTACTGCGCCAGGTTCGCGGACTTCGCGCGCAAGCAACGCCGCCGCATCAGGGACTTCCTGTTCTTCGCCAAGGCGAAGGAACGCACCTACCCCTGGACAAGCCAGCGCAAGGGAGGCGTCGCGCTGTTCGTCCTCGCGTCAGTCCTTGTGCTGCCGCTGGTCGTGCAGGCGGCCCTTTTCGCGTTCCGCGCGCAGAAAGGCAACAAGTCCCTCGCGCTCTGGCACATTCCGGTCTGCTATGCGACGCTGTGGATATACGGACTCGGCGTCCTCTCGAAGCTTGCGGGCATAAAGCCGAAGATGGCGGACAGGTCCGCCTGGCAGAAATCCTGACCGGAGCCCGCCCGTCCAGGCCGGCTCAGCCGGCCAGCAGCGCCTCGAAATCGCGGGCGGCCTGCGCGCAGTCGGTGAAGCGGACGGTCTTCCAGCCCGCGTCGCGGGCGCCCTGGCAGTTGGCCTCGACGTCGTCGAAGAAGCACAGCTCTTCCGCAGGCAACGCAATTCGCTCGCGAAGGAGGTCGTATATCTCGCGCATCGGCTTGTACATCTTCGCCTCGCCGGAAATCACCATCGCGTCCGCAAGCTCGACGAAGTCCGGGAATGTCTCGCGGAACCTTACGCCGAAGGCGCTCGACATGTTCGTGAGGATGCCTATCCTGAACCCGCGGGACTTGAGGGAGCGCATCAAGGCGAGGGTGTCCTCGTTGCGGTAGAGGAAGCTCGCTGTGTCCTCCTTGAGGATCCGGTCGTTTGTCTCCTTGCTGACGACGATGCCGGCGTCGGACCATATCCTCCGGTACATCTCTTCGAGCGTCATGAAGTCGCCGTCCATCTGGCGACGGTACTTCGCAAAACCGTCCTCGATCACCTTCCAGTCCAATCCCAGCTCCTTGACCAAGGGGCGCACCCTGTCTGGCATAGTCATCGTCGTCATGACGCCGCCGAAGTCGAACACGCATCCTCTGATCATCTTTCCTCCTGGGCCATGGCCTTTTGTTGGTGCGACTGACTGGGTTCGAACCAGCAACCTTCGGCTTCGGAGGCCAACGCTCTATCCAATTGAGCTACAGTCGCGCTATTTGCCAAGATTTTTTTGATTTGCGGTGTAATTTCGGTGTAAATCGGTTGATTCATTGACCTCGTCATTTCCTGCATTTCGGGGGAAATTATATCATATTGACGGAGCGACAGTCAACGCGCGCGGCATTGAATCACCTCGCGCGCTCCTTATAATTACACCGCGGGCGTAGCAGATCGCGCCGAGATTACACCGCATACATGTCGTAAAACGTGTATGCGATTCCTGGAAATCGCATACACGTCCTGGCAAATGGCCAGCAAATGGCCAGCAAATGACAGGCAAATGAACCGCAACCCTTAGAGGTCGCCGCGGATCATGTAACGCTCGGCTTCAACAATGTCCATGCGCCATGCCGCCAAAAAGTGGTATAATAGCCACATGAAAACTTGCGAACAGCAGCATGCTTCAACATCGTCTACTGCATCGCCGCGCAAGAATCCGCGCGAAGAGACAAACGACGAGGCGCTTATGCGCTTCATCCGTGGTTCGTGGTACTGGGTGCTCGTGGCTTATGCATTCGCCGTCACATTCTACACAATGACAGCATCGTTCTTCTATTGGAGCGATGTCTGCGACATAACAATCCTAACAGTCGGCTTCTACATCTTCTATCTGCTTGTGCGCATGAAGTTCGAAGATCGCCTCCCTCCTGGCATCTACGACCAGTTCGACGACTGACCTTACAGCTCGCCGCGAATCATGCGGCGCTCAGACTCCTCGATGCCTATGCGCGTCGCCTTCTTCAAAAGCTGGTTGCGCTTCTTGTTCCGCACCCACTCCCTGTTTTCCCATTCGCTCCACTTGTTAAGGAACCTCTTTTCGAGCAACCTCATGTCGTGGGCGCTCAAACGGTAGGTTTCCTGCCAGCCTTCAAGCAGCTCCTTGTACTGCCCCGGATCGAGTCGGTTCAATTCTCCGCCCATCTTCTTAGACTTCTCCAGCAATTTGTCTGAAAGATACGTCCTAACATTCGCCCTGCGGCTGTCTTCGGCCGAAACCGCCGCGTCGACGCCGCTTCCACTGCCTGGTTCGCGGACGTGTATCTTGACGAATCTCCTTGCCGCGGATGACAAGACAGGGATTTTGTTGAGCGCAAGCCCCAGCCAAGGCGACGCGGAACCATAGTCGCCGCTTTCCTTCCCGTACCTGTCGAACGTCCAGATCGCCCTTCCGCCCCAGTCGTCCCAGACGCGCTTCGCCATTGCCGTGGCGAAGTCCAGCCTCGTCGCCCAGCTCTCGTTCCTGACAGCATAGAGGACTGGATCGTAGACCGGCTTTCCAGTGAAGTTGTCTATAGGGTTGTCCTGCAGCGCCAAGACGGTGTCTCTCAGCGTCTTGACGAGCGGCGTCGCCGCGTCGAGGTCGGGCGCGACGCCGCGCCACACCGTGTCAAGCACCGTCTGGCCGAGTTCCGGCGGCGGGTTCAACCCCATTCGCGCCGAGATTGCCCGCGCCACAAAGTCAGCCGACGGCGCAATTAGGCTGTCTTCGTCGTTCAACGCCGCGCCCAGCGTGATTGTCGTGTATCCGTCTGGCGACAGCCACACGGGAACGAGCTCGTGGCGCATGCGCGCATAGTCGTTGATGTTTTGGCTCGCGGCCTGCATGAACTTCGCAAAGCGATATGTGCCGCCAAGCGGAGATTCCTCCGCCTTCTTGTCGTCGTCTCCGTAAAGCCACCGTATGAACGCCGCGATCGCGCCCGTCGCGAACATGGTGCCGACGCAGCGCTCACACCACACCATACCATCCTTAACCAGCGTCTCCTTCGGCCGTTCGACGAGCGCCTTGACGTGCCGCACGACGCCTTTCTCGCGCGGGTTAAAGAACTGGTTGAAGAATGCGTGTATCCCATTCGTGCTTCGTCCGCGGCGTTCGCCCTCGGGGATCGAGACGTTCTGCTTCACCACCAGCCCCGATTCCTCGACGGTCCTGTTGTGCGCCTTGCCAAACGTCGCCCTGTCGTGGTGGAACGCGACCAGTTTCGCAAACACGTCCTCGAACTCGTTCTGCTTGGGAAGCCAGTCGGCGGCCTTCTTCACCTGGCGGGCGACCGGCGTTCGGTCGATTGCCTCGCCGATCTTCTTGCCGATACCGAGAAGCCTTTCGTCCCGCACGGCATCCCCATAGGCGTTCCCGAGCGTCGTGAACATGTTGGCGCGAAGAGACTGCAACGCGAAGTCCTTGTCTTCGAGCAGTCCGCGCATCACATCCTCGTCCCCGCGCGCCTCCGCGTCCCAGAACTTCTTCTGCCACCCTTCCGGATCGAAGATGAACTTCGTCGCGCGCTCTGCCGGGTTGATGTGCCCGAAGCGTGTGATCCCGAAGAACACCTTGTCGAGAACGCGGTCCACTTTCGCCGACTTGCGCGCCGCGTGTTCCATGAAATTATCCACAAGCGACGCCGCGCCGGGAAGGCCTGTGAACCTCGCCAGCGCCTTGGCCCACGACTCGTAGACGCCGGGAAAGTTCTTCTCGATCGACCCGGCGTTGCGCATCTGGTTGCGGGGAAGATACCCGAGGTTGTAGTCGATCATCATCCCGCGTGCGACGCGGTGCATCATCGCCGTCCACTGGAACGTGTCGGGGTCGCGCCTGAACCCGTCTGCGATCTCGCGCGGCACGATGAGCGTCCGCTTCTCGCCGTAGTCGAAGTAGGTGATGAACCCGTAGCGGCTCCCCTGTTTCACGTCGGCCTCGCCGTATGGCATGTCCCTCACACCCGGAACCTCGGCCATCAGCAGGGCGTCTCTGAGGTCGATGACGTACTGGTTGACGCGCGCGGCCTGCTGTATCTTCATGTCCTTCTCGGTTGTCGCCACGACAGAGTCCGCCTTGTCCGCGAACGATCCGACGAGACGGCTTTTCCACAGCTTCTCGCCCAGCATCTCGCGCCCGCCGTGTCCGCTGCCGAGGTAGGTGTACATTTCGCCGCAAACGTCGTCGCCGCCGTTTATGCCGTCCTTGCGCATCTTCTCCCGTATGCGCTCGATCGCCTCCATCTCCTCCGGCGACTGGACGCGCTTCGTCGTCACGTAGTGCGCGTTGCTGCGCCAGTAGTCGACGACTCTCTTTCCGACGAGGCGCTCCAGGCGCGGGTCGTTCAATAGCTCGCGCTCGCGGATTGAGAACCACTCGCGCCCAAACTCCTCCATCCTCGCCCACTTCTCCGCGCCTAAGCGCCGCGCCATGTCGCCGAGTATCAGCCGCGCCTGCCGTGCGCTCTCGCCACGCTCGCCGCTCCTCCCTTGCGAGTCAATTACCCACATCTGATCCAGGTAGAGTTTCCAGTCGGCGACCGTGAGGCCCCACTTCTTCGCCGCCTTGTCCGCGAGAAGCCGGTTCAGTATGACATACCTAACCGACTCGTTCTGGATTCCGCGCTCCATCGCCGTGCGGCTGAGCTCCAGCTTCTGTTTCGTCTGGTGTATCCGTCCGGTGAGAAGGTCTATTTCCTCTGCCGCCGCCTTTAGCTCCGCCTTGGTCGCTCCCTTGCGCTTCAACTCCGCGAGCGCCTTCTTGCGCGCTTTCAGCTTTCGATTCGTCTCCTCGTCGAACCTCATCCACGTAAGGCCCATGTGGTCGTGGTAGCCAAGCACAAGCCCTTCCGCGAACCTGCGCGTCAGGCTTCGCGCCGTTATCGGCGCCTTCGCGGCCGCGTCAAGCTTGTCGCGCATCGCTTGGACTGCCGCGCTCTGGCTCCTCTGTATCTCCGCAAGCACGTGTTTATACGCCTGCGGCGAATTGTACACGCGATCCGCCGCCGCACGGTAAGCTTTCGCCGCGCTCGGCGTAGTGGTAACCGTCTCGAGTATCGCGTCGTACCATGTCGGCGCAAGACGCTCCATCTCGTCCGGAATCGCGAGCCAGGCGCCGAACATCGTGTCGGTAAGATCCTTCACATCCGCCTCGGTCGCATCCTCGACGCGCCAGCCGGACCATGTCAGGAGCGTCTTTGCCTCGACGCGCATCTTCTTCTCCTGCGCCGCTCGCTTGTCGCCGCTTGCCGCAAGCTGCGCGTTCAATGCGCCGCGCACCGCGTCGCCGACCGTCTGCACGTCACCGACGAGACTGCCTCTCCTTCGCGGCATGTTCATGACGTACTTCGCGAACTCGTTCATGTAGACAAGCCGTTCCGCGCTCTGTCCGCCAAGCTCCTTGCCGCTTGCCCGGCGGTCGGCCAGCTTCCTCAATTCGTCTCCGAGCTGGGCTTCGCTGCGCTCGCGCTCCTGCCGCACCTCGACTTCCGAGTGATTCGCCGCCCATGCCTCGTCCTCGTTCCGGAAGAATCCGTGCTCCTTGAGCCGATCCTTTGCCGGCGCGACGTCCGTCTTGTCGACAAGCCCGAAAACGTCGGCCGCGATCGTGAGTCGTCCGGCCTTCGTGTGCGCGGCAATCTTGCCGCCGGCAATCTTCTTTGCAATCGTCGCCGGGAGGTGGTCTCCCGTCAAATACTTGCGAAGAAACTCCATCTCGCTTATCGGGAGACTCGTCGGACGCACCGTGCCGATCGTCCGCATCGTCGTCCTGGGCGCATTGAGGCGCTCCAGCGCTGCAGCCATCGAGCCGGGCGTCTGTTCGCCGCGCCCCGCGTCGTCCGCGACGCGCGCACCGCCAATCATCGCCGCCTGCGGAGTGCCACGCCGCGCGATCGTTCCGTCCGTGCCAATGATCCAGTCGCCGATCGACTGTCCGCCAACGGCAAACCGCACATCCGGATTGCCAGGATCGAATGTTCCGATGTTGTCCGTCGCAGATTTCACCTGTGCGGCGCCGTGCAGCGGAACATAGCTCAGGCCGCGCCACTTCGGCGTGTTGCCGTCCGGAACCCAGTCGCTTGCCTCGTCGAAGATGATTCCGTCATACTTCCCTGGGAAGTTCTCTTCGAGAAATTCGCCGTCGATCGTAGCCGCTTCTGCCCAGTCGAGCGCGCCGGATTTGCCGCGCGCGAGCTTCTGCCCGGGATATATCTTCTCGAAGTCCCTCTGGCATTCCGGATCCCGGATGTCGAACGGATGGCGGATGTTCAAGTAGTAGGCGCGCACCGCTCCTTCCGAGCCCGCATAGCGCTTTGCGTAGTTCTGATCAGCCGTGAAGTATGCCTCCGGCTTGATAACGCCCTTGCCGGCTTCCTGGGCAAGCGGATCATATTCAGCTCCGCGATACACTACCAGCGGCTCGCCGTTCTCGTCGACGATCTTCGACGCACCGGCCGGATCCTTCTTCAAGTCGCCGAACCACCGCTTGAAAGAAGGCGTGCGCGTCTCCACCCACTGCCGCTCTAGAAGGCGCGTAGGATTGCCGTTTGGGGCCGTGAGCCATTTAGACGTTCCTTTGTACTTCTCCTCAACCGCCTCGTACTGTAGCGCAGGGGAGGAGTTTGGATTATCAAGTATCTTGTCTATATTGTGCCGCACGAGATTTTGAAAGAAAGCCCCTTGCCAGGCGGCACGGAGATTTGATACACTGTCTGTAGTCGGGCGGATGGCATTTGTAAGGATGAAACCTTGTGCAGTGCCATCCGTCTTGGCGTTTACAGAATTCAGCACCTCGACGTCCTGCACCTCGCCGAATCCATCTGCATCCTTTGTAGTAACAAGGACGTAGCACGGTTTCCCCACGTCCATCTTACCGATCCTGTAGTGCATCGGCGCA
>Ga0310696_10002437_pt1 | contig 24621 bp, 20 predicted proteins | sample AusTroGonzalo_MG_4_FD_203885 | JGI IMG/M metagenome (GOLD analysis project Ga0310696, IMG submission 203885) | Bovine rumen microbial communities from tropical cattle in Woodstock, Queensland, Australia - Gonzalo_02 (v2) (version 2) | ecosystem: Host-associated > Mammals > Digestive system >...
TTTATGAATATAGACTCCATAACAACGAAAGCGGATGGCTCCCGAATCGTTGACGGATCTGTTGATAAATCAAAAAATTGGAGATGGTCTACTGCCAGCAGGTATATCATCCGCACATTCAATATTAAATAAACTACGCGAGGAAAGAGAAAATGATAAAGAAATTTGTGCTATCCATAAGAGAGATGTGTAGAAAAGGATTTTCTGTGTTCAGACCAATCAAAGCCAGTTCATCATTGGATGAGATCGTTGATTATGTGAATAAGAAATACCCATATGAACAGAAACTACTACCTTCATCAGAAGAACATAAACGTGGTATAATTGTCAAATACTTGTATACTATAAATAGAACACACAATCAGAAAACACAATTTGTGTTAACAATTCAACAAATAAATCTAAACGAAGATTATGAGGAGGATAAAAATAATGAGACGGAGAAAGACGCTGAATAAGTATACGGTTGGTGAGCAGGGACAGATCACCAATAATCAACCAACATTGTCACCTAAGACACAAAAACTATTTCAGTTCATGGGTATGATGGAAATGTTATCTGGATATATGTCTGAGACAGAACCTGAACCCAAAGAGGATGAGGAAGCTATTGTCGATCTTGATGAGTCGACTGATACAATTGAAACTATCAATCCTGTAGAGGGTGGTGAATGATGAAAGCTTTTATAGTGAAATATGACTATGAAGATCTGTATGGTTTTGGGGCTAAGATAGTACTGGCTGCTTCACCCGAAGATGCTGTCGAAAAGTTCCAGAAACAGATGATTGAATCAAATGATTCCAAATTCTATGAGAGGACATATCACAATGATAGGTTTCGTCATATCTGTATGAACGTTTTCACATGGCATACGTTTGTCAATGATGCCGCAAATGTATGTCTGAAGGTTCGTGAGATAGATGATAAATTTGGTGATATTATTCCTATTCAAGAATACTTTGATGAACCCAATGATTCAGAAGAAGAATAATCTCCATAGATAGATATATAATTTAAATGAAGGAGGTTGTTAAACATGTCAGAATATAAGTATACTTATCCGGTTGAAGAGCTTGATAAAATCATTGAAGAAATGATGAATGGTATTCAACCAATGATCGATGATGTCATGCAGATGGAGGTTGAACTTCGTTGGAAGGAAAAACAGAATGAAGTGTTTGGTACTGAAGATGAAGAAGAACTCGATCCGGAGATAATGAAAAGACATGCTGAGATCATGAAGAAGAAAATCGAGGATGATAGACGTAAGGCATCCAGAAATGATGTTATAATTCTCACGATATCTGATGAGAAGAAAGCAGAAATCAGAGAACAGATGTCTGAGTCGATTGTCCGTCCTAATCCGAATGATCAATATAATATTCCTGATGATCAATTGTATCAGAACAAATCTAGGGAGGCTATATATGCAAAACTTCGTGGCTTGAAGAATTGTTATTATAACCAACAGGATTATGTTAATGCAATCAATATTATCAAGGATGCAATTGATCTGTCATTACATGAGGATTATCCATGGCTTTCATATGAAGAAGCTGTCAAGGAATTTAATGCCGGAAGAATCAAATTCAAATGGTGTAATATTCCGAAGTTGTATATCAATCATGCCACACAGATTACTGATAAAGAGATTCTCAAAGGTGTTGTTAGTGGTGAGATCGTTCTTCGTGATAAGAATGAAGATTCTAAGAAGAAACGTGTCAAGCACAAGTCCGGTGTACCAGTATCTGTTGATTATGAGATTACTGGAGATGCAATGTATCATGAGATGATAGCAGCACATAATGCTGGTTATGATACACCTATGTCCACAGTTATCAAACACAAGAATTCTGTTTATAATCCGACATCCATTCCGTTCGGTAATAGCTTTGGTTCTGTTAAGCAGACTAATAATGGTGAACCATTACTCTGGGATTGGTCTAAGGAAGGTGCTGGTGAAGCATACTTCAATCATATGAAGGGTAGACAGACTGGACCTGCAGATATCATCAGACTTGTTGATGCTGCAAATGGTGGAATGCTGAATTCAGTAATGACAAGAAACGCACAAGAGTTCTTGAGATCTATGAAGAATAACTCACAACAGACTGGTGGTTATGATTATACATTGCCGAACTTCATGCAGCAACCCAATCCATCTAACACGACATACAACGAAGAAGCAGCAGCTGTCGAAAGAGATCTGCTTGCATCAATCACAATGAATAATCCCAAATAAATAAAAAGAAAGAGTCACATATTGATAATATTTTCAGAGGATCAGACTGAAAGTATTCTGCATCGTATAATATATTTCCTGAATACGATGTTAGTAGGGAACGTATGTTGTGTCTCTTTCTTTCTGCTCCACATTAGTAGTTGGCGGGTTTATCCCGCCAACGAAAGTGTGAGCGCACTATTTTTTAATCCTTGGGCTACCAAGCTTGAGGGTCTGTGCATAACATGGACACTAAATTCCATGTACCTCTCTCTTTGGAATCCGGGGCTTGTCCACGGCCCCGGGTTTTATTTTTTAATATTGAAATCACTAATCATTAATATTTCATGTAAAGGGGAAACTACATGAGATATTAAAACCATTGAGATCCATTTGTCGGTTGTTCTTGAATGACCGATTTGATCTTCCTTTTCTTTTAGATATGTTTGATGGGGTCGAAAGACCCCATCGAATATTGTTTATTTTGTTATAACATGAATGTAATATTCGCAAGTATCTGATTCTTTCCTTTCGTGAGAAAAGATCATTCCCATCCTTTGGAATCATTTTTGAAATGTGAAGAACCTCCTTTGTGCGATATAATTCCACCGACTGATACTACGAATATCTCATATCTATATTGATCTTCTCGTCACTATATGTCATTCTCTCATAGCCTTCTACAGGCACCTTGAAAGACAAAGTCACTTGCCATGCTGACCACCTCAGATTGGTGACCGAGAAGATCAAATATGGATATACTTAATCATGCTATCTAATAACTATTTGGCGAAGGGCAAAAGCACCATTGAGGAGGGGTTTCGGCCCCTCCAAGATGGTACTATTTTTCTATGCTACAGCTATTATTTCAATCCTTCACATATATATTATTAATATGAGAAAAGAATAAGAAACACGTCTTATTCAAATCTCTTTCAAATACTAAGGAGGTATTAGTATGAAAAAATATATCGATATTACAAAGAACAGCAAAGATATCTCCGGCAGAGATATCGAAGAAGCCATGCTAGGTAGAAAATTCATATGCATAAACAGGGGTTGTGGTAAGGAAGTCATCCCCTGCAACAGCATCAATATCAATAGGCATGGTGTATACAATATAACAAACAACGGAAACCGAATAACAATAACAGCCGTTTCCGGCTGGACATGTACACAGAAGGAGTACGATGATATCATCTCCAGTGGACACGAAATACTCAATAATATATTCGGAGATATCTTTTAAAAAGATTTCAAGTAAAATATTGCGGGGCATAATGCCCCGCATATTATTTTTTATTCAGATTCGAGATTTACAATATGAATCGGTTTGGTTTGTCCGTGTGTTGCATGTAACCACATACCATGATATTTTTTGTCTATAAGAACATAAACACCTGGCATTATGAATGGTATGATCTTTACAGTATTCACCACATCATCAATAGCTCCATCAGAAGTCTTTGATATATAATATGAGAAATACTTATCAACTGGACCTGTTGCATATATGAGGAACATACCAGTTGTATCTTCTTCAATACCATTCCAGTGTGGATCTGTTAATTGTTTACAATGTAACTTCAGACCAGTTTCTTCAGTGATGTTTTCTTTTTGTTTGTGTGTCATCATGAAGAATGGATTGGTTATTGCTTCAAGTTTCCAAACCTCATCAAATTTCTTTATTATCTTTGAATTGGGTATCTCAGATAAACCAAAATCTTGAATCTTTGGATGGAATAACGATACTCCATTGATTGATGGAATATTGTAAAGCTTCTCATAATCAGTCACAACATCATCGAATGTAACAAAACTCAAGATATCTTCTTCAACATCAACATTGTTTGGATTCTCGATAATATCAGTTGTGTAATCATTCATATTAGAATGAACATTTGCATTGAATCCATACATGATGTTTTGATAATGAATTCTTGAATTACTCAATAATGCAAGTTTGTAATTTGAGAATGTATTACCATTGATATCAATATACAAATTGCCTTCTTTGAATAATTCATTATCCGTGTTGATATCGTCAACAAGTTCAATCACTTCAAAGTTCTTCAGTGATTTCATATTACGTAATTGGATTGATGTTGGTGATAAGATTGTTATATTATCACCGCTTACACATCTACCATTTACCCAGAATTCATATCTATCACGAGACAATGGTGTTGGTAAATATCCTGTCATATCGATTACACCGTTTTCTGGAATACGATTCTTTGAATAACGACATATGCCGATATAAGGGGTCCTTATAACTGTTACATCCGTATTGGTTGTTGTATCAATTACGAGACGCTGTTTGTGTGAATTGATTCTTGTGTCTGATATTGGATATCTGATGAGATTCTTTGTGTCGTAATAATATTCGAAAGGATTATCATCAATATTATCCAAGTCAATTGTATCATCAACTGATTTCTGATATGTGTTCTTCAATGTGATTTCGAGAGTTCCCGTAATTGTATCATCGTTCATTACGATTTTAAATTCTTTAGGAATTTCTCTGTATCTCATTTGTGATGCTGGAACAGTTATCCAATCCTTTGAATATATTTCTTCTTCATCAGATGTTACTGTTACTATGATAACACCACCAACAGGATCATATTCATCATTCTGGAATACAGTACATACAAATGAACCTGACACATAGTTTGGTAATGTTGATTTATCAATCGTAACAACTTGCGAATCATTATCCAATGATGTTGTACCAGAGAACATGATGCTTGATATGTTTCCATCATATGAACTCTTGTCATTATTTGAAATACATATCAATTTGATTCTCTTATTCTCTTGGAATGAATCGATCGGTGCTGTGATGACACAACTGTATTTCGGTGTATGGAATACTCTTTGTGATTCAGAGAATTTCATTGGATTGGGTACCAAGAATTGTGCAATATCCAAATATGTATATTCGTTATTGTTTTCATCCTTGATATGAATATCCGGAATCCTGAATGTTGGTGAGTATGTATACTTACCGCTTCTCTTGACGCGTTTGATATGTATGTCGGAAGCATCAACGGTATATTTCTCATAACCGTCGAAATGTTTACGAATCCTTATATCCGCATAAGGATCGTAATTCTCCTTCTTGTCATCGATCGTTATCAATGGCTTGAATCTAACATGACATATATCTGGATTCATTTGAATCTCATCCATCACATCAGACTTATCATATGAGAAGTATACAAGTATCTTATTGGAATATACGAAATCATTACCAGGAGTAATTGTCATCGTATACAATACCCGGTTTGTTGAGAAATCATCACATTCATCAATCTTAACATTATCGACCATTTCGGTAGTAACAGTATAAGTTGATGGATCCAACCACTGTTTGTGTTCCCAATCATACAGATGCACTTCCAATTTATCAGTATATACAAGATCACGGATGTTTGGTACTACTGCCGGTGAGAACTTATCAGCTCTACCATTTGCAATATAAACCAATGTAGCATCATATGTTACAACATTGAACCATGTCGTCGGAGTTTCTAATTGATAAATGTATCTTTCCATTCGAGCACGCTTATCAGAAGCAGCTTTCTTGAGTAAGGTATATCTATCAATCTCTCTTTTGATTCTGTCGATTTCTTCACCCGAAAGATCTGGATTCTCCAACTCAATATACAGATTATTTATTCTCGCATCCAATATATAGTAATCCAAGAATGCTTGATTCTTTATATTTTGGAATGTTTGAATTTCTTCATCCCATATCTTATGATCATTTGGTTCGGCTCTCAATACTGGATACTGTTCGGGAAGTGTCATTTCATTGAAGTTATGGTTAATCATATTGATCTTCAATGTATCAGAAGCATCGTTAATGAATCCAGTATTAACGTAAATGAATCGATGCATTTTGTGATCTTCATCAATAAATCTGTTTGGTACAAGTTGATTGAAGAAGTAGTTGAGTCGTGTATATACATAATCTGAATTTGATGATACAAATATTGGATCACCAGGAAGTGTGTATACCGATTCGTCTTCTAATGATGCAGATTGAACATATCCCGGATTGTTATACATGAAGAATTCATCGGAGAATTCATCGAGGAAGTTTCTCATATTATCATCAATAACTTCACACTGAACTGCTTCTGTCAGATACTGTGTTCTCTTTGTTTTGTCCTCAATTGAGAACCAATGAGAATTCCAAGCATCAACTTCTGCTTCAATGAAACCTTTATTGATTGAATGATCAACCTTTGTTATCTTAACCGGGAAGAATGTCAAACCATCAACCGTCTTCAGATATATCGTTTCACCTTCGAAGTATTTACCATTGATTGAATCAATTGATCCATCCATATTCTTTGTGAGATGAAGCACCTGAACAGGTTTGAAGTATATTGCAGAGCATTTAGCATGTCCGTAATCAGAAGCAGCCATACGATTGATCTGTTGATTCTCAACGAATACTCTGTCGATAGAACCTTGTAACCATGTATTCGGTTCCATGACGTATTCAATCTCATGATCAAGTTGTGTAAAATGATTACCGATCAACATCTCATAGTTCATATCAGCATGTTTCTCATTGACTATTCTACCATTGACAACTTCAAATGATTCATGACCATTCTCAAACTCAACACATGTTGATTCTGAATTTATTATCTGAGGAATGTCATTAACATTATCAGCAGATGAACATATGCGAGTGAATGTCAATGTAACATTCTGAGTATCAATCGTTGTACCAGTTTCATTAAGAATATTGACTTGCATATTTGACATAGGTGTACCACTGAAGAACACATACTCACATATGTTAGCTAATGATTTTATGACATACTTATTACCAACCTTATCAACGATTGGTTGGAATATAATATTCTGAGTACCGGCAACGGTTGTACCAACTGGCGGATTTACATGTAAATCATTCGGCATTGATACAACAATGAATGCAGGAGGAGTGTTATATTCAATACTGAAATCAATCGGCAATGGATCAATAGAATACATATCAAATATAATACTATTGATTATTTCGTTACAATATTGAACAAGTGGTGTGATGTGATTAGCTTTGAACGTTGTGTTGATAGAAGCCAATAAATTATCCAACTCATCAAGTTCTGGAATGGTTTCCAACTTCATTTGTGTGAGAACATTGTATATCTGAGTGAAGACACCTTCTCCTATCGGAGCGTCTGGATTGGCAGCAAGACAATTATCAAGCACATACAACAGATCATAGTCAATACCATTGATCCATTTTCTGAACTCATATGAATTCATTGCCTTGTTTATCTTCTTGAAATGGAGATATAACATTCTTGTTCTCTTCATTACATGATTATCAAATCCCCTGTTAATATAAACCGATTTAAGATTTCCTAAAACGGTTTTATTTACATAAGACTTTATTGATTCACCATACTTGAATCTCATCATGTAAATATTCTTCATTGTGTCAGAGATATCTTCCAACAAAATTTGGAATGCATTAGATGGTGTTATTGTTTGAATGATTGTATCGGGATTAGAGAATCCTGTGGGATGTTCGAAATGGGCAAATCGACTAAAGTTATGAATGTTGGAAATGTGTTTTATTATTGTCTTTAATCCAGATTCAATGATATCAACCTGACAGTAGTTTCTTGTGTAGTTTGTTTGAAGTTCGTTTATGTAATCATACACAACACACAAATACTTTGAAACCAATCTACCAAGTTCGATGTTGTCCTTATATGATACAGAATAACATGAATAATCTTGAAGATTATCATATTGCGTATAGTATGTTTCATCAACACCGTTCTGTGATATACTTGGATACTTGACATTTGGTTGATATACATTCAGTGTGTATCTGTATGGTTCATATAAATCACTGCTGTTGGATGCTAATAATAACGGTAAACCATAGAATGCATATGCAACACCCATTGGTTTACGTGTATCAGTACCAACTCGGGATGGTGATACGTAGAACTTTGAGTAGTTTATTGGGAATCTCTTACTATCCAAAACATCGGATATATTTATATCAGCATATCTTCTGTTGAATTTGTTATTGGTCAATTTTCTATAGAAGTATGCTTGTAACTTATCCTCATTATTGTTCAACATTGATAATGTATAGAACAAGAAATTCAATGTGAAAGGTCCTCTATCAGAAGTCTCCGTATAATACTCGAGATAATCTGATGTCTTATTGGACTCTTCATAATTCATTTCTGAAGGATAATCATTTATTATATCCTCACCATCAATCTTGCGTTTGATCATCTTGGATAATACTTGAACAGATGTTTCTTCATCGTATTTACCATATATCATTTTTGATATCTTCATAATACGATTTTCTGCATCCCAATAACGAATACAACCCATATGTTTTTCTACTTCTTGTTCAAACAAGTCATAGTCAAACACAGTATTCAGATCGAAGTGTTCGATATTCTCTTCTGATGGAGCTTCTGCATCAGAATACAAAACGAAGAACTTAAACATTTCCATTCCTGTCAGATGGTTATTAATATAGAAAGTATTTCCTATACCATGGAATGGTTTTATTTCCGGATAATTAAATACCCAACATTCATTATCACGATCATATTTCAATGCAATAAAGCACTCTTCTGAAATAGGTCTGTTGAAACGGGTTGATTTCTCTTCGGGGAATAAGTTTTTTGAAAGTGTTTGCATGTTTTCAAAGTTAGCCAACTTATCATCACGGAAAGGCCTTGTTATCTTTGATACAGTTGTACGATAATTGAATTCGTACAATTCTGGAAACTCAAATGACTGAGCCTGCACAAGATTTGCACAACCAACCAGTTTATCGAGTTTCGTCATTAGTGATGTGAATGTTTCAAGTTCTTCTGAAGATACCAATGATGTCAGTATTGCACCTTCCTGATATTGCTTATAGCATTCTGTCAGTGCCGCATTTATCTTACGAGCTGTTGGTTTATGGATACTTACGAAATCATTCAATGTACCATACAAGAGACCCTGACCAATTGACTTCATAGCATCCTCATATGAGATCATTGTATTATATAATCCCAAACAATTGATGACAATGTTGAATGAGTATGTGCTATCACGATCCAACGATATAGGAGGTGTGCATGTTTCAAGATAATTGAAATTATTTGTTGAAGACGACACAACTCGATGTCCTGTCGGAGTCTTTATCTTCTCATATCTTTCATCATATACAAGACGGGAATCCAGTATATCATAATAATTGATTGCGGGATAAAGATTGGGTACCTCATGAAGGAACTTTATGCAGTATATATCAACAGTAACTGTCTTAGTTTTATTACGAGTCAACATATCATTTGTGTACTGTTGAACATTGTAAAACTGCAAACCCTTGTCAGTTAATACACCAAAGTTTGGTGCTGTTGGTACTGTCTTGATGTATGCTTTGTCATAAATATTGACAATACATCTATTACCATTCAGATTTCCTTCTGTTATACCGAGATTTGCATATGATATGAATGTCTTGTTCTGTACGAGATTCGATGGGAGATCGACAGAAAACATCTGTGTGTGATCAAGCTTGTATACGATGAAATCTACATCAGATGCATAAGGCCAACCTACCTTAAATTTGAATCCCTTATCATCAACAGCGACCTTACAATCATTACAGAAGAATCCATTTACAGTACACATGATGGAGAAACTCAATATCTTAACAAATTCGGATGAATTGAATTTCTCAATATCGACATAATAGTCTCCGGCCTTCATATGCATCTCATGGAGCTTCTGTCGAATGAATTCATCACGATGTCCGAAATGTAATTGATCAAAGGGTGCTTCGATTATCTTGTAATGAGTAAACTTATCTGCAGCAACATTCTTTTTGTCAAGGTTATTAGTGTGAAATAATACAGCATGTGTATTTACCAGATTTCTACTCATTGCATTTTGGAGTGATACACGGTATGTTTCACCCAAAGCATCATCTATATCTTCAAAGGTATAATTTGATCTACCCATGAGATCGAGTAGTTTATCAAATCCAGTATTATTACCTTGAACCAAGAATGGTTGTTCATTCATTAATTCTGATTCCATATCAATGAGCTTTTGATATCTCTTATTGATAGGAACCCATTTGGTATCATCATAACTCTCTATTCCATTACGAGAATTCTTGAGATATTTATGATAATTAAAGAACCACTGGTTGTAATTCATTATAGCCATTCTTTATTCTCCTTTCATAGTATAATAGGAAGGCTTACATGAACGTTTTGCCATATTTTTCCATATCTATTATTTTGATATCTCATATGCATATTATTAATATGAATAGAATTATGATATATAATTCTATTACATCTTATGAAAGGGGCATTACCATGCCAAGAAGAAAGAAAATTGCAGAGGCTGAAACTGCAATCGAAACAACAACAGCCACAGAGACATCCACAAAGAAGGCTTCCAAGAAGAAGGCCGCTAAGGGCGACGCAGAGGCTCTTTACGTTGAGAATTATCACGTAAAAATGTGGTTCATCCAGCCACTTCTCGGATCAGCACCTGGCGACCCGGATCTCTACAAGAGATTCATTGCAAGCAATGCCCCCGATGCTCCTACAAGGGAGGAGGAATTAACCTCTAACACTGTCGAGAACGTTGCTGCACGCGGCGTTAACGTCTTCGTCAGAAGAACAAAGACTGGTCTTCCTGCTGTTGGACAGCATACAATTAAAGGATTCTTTAAGGAGTCCATGACAGCATCACGTCGTCAGCCTGGATCGGTCTCAACAGGAATAACAATCCACAAGACGAGAATCGCTGGTAACGTGGTTATCAAACCTACGTGGATCAACATTCAGATCCCTGAAGATCAGATCAAAGAATGCACGGAGGAACAGTTCATGAAGGAAGGATATGGCAGATATGCCGCAGTCCGTTTCCCCAAGGAAGGACGCTTCCAGCAGTACAAACTGCCCACACTGGATCGACCCCTTCAGGCAGAAACTGCTAAGGGAAAGATCACATCAATCGCTTCCAGTGAAATGGCTCCTGCAGGAACTGTAATTGAGTATGATATGAAGATCGAAACCGAAAACCTTTCTGCAGGTATAATCGATGTTATCCTCAGAGGTAACGAACACGGCACTGGTCAGTGGCGTGGTTCTGGTGAATATGGTGCGTTCGTCACCGAGATCTATGACGAGTCCGGAGAGATAGTTGCTAATAACACCGAATCAACTATCGGCTGCACATCGAGAGATCCGGAATTCATCGATAAACTCTATGAGTATATTGATGAAAACAATCTTTAATTAATAAGCGGGGGCTTCTGCCCCCGCTTATATTTTTATATCATGAAAGGAGATTATTATGTATATTAATGACTTCGACGAGCTCCCGATTGACATGGAGAAGCTTCGTAAAAGACTGAGAAAACTCACAAACATAATCAGAGAGATTGCACCACAAGATCTCGAGAATCTTAGAAGATTGGATAACGAGATCGATGGATATTGCAGGGCGATATCCGATATGATGGGTTCATCAAATCCATATTGGAGGATTCATCCGACATACCCCGAAATTCGCTGTTCGATAAACGGCGAAGTTGATATCGCGGGTCAGAGATTTGAGATCCGTGAATACGGTGGTAAAAAGTGTGTTTGCTATTCCAACAGCAGACGCAAGATTCCTGCCGCATCACTGATTCTGGAATGTTTCCAGCCATGTCCTGGTAACAGAGCAGACTACAGAGTTGGTTATATCGATAAGGATGCCAACAATCTGAAACCTTCCAATTTATATTGGGATCGCATCATTGTGCGTTAAAACAATGCGTTATTCGGAATAATGATTATTCATGTCGAATGTGTTGTGTAATAGACTTCAAAGTGAAGGTGAGGGGTAGTTCAGTAACGGCCATGTGTAGATTGGTATTCTGAGGTATTGGTGTCGTACTGTCAGGCGAGGCTCGGTTACGGTGGCGAGCGGTACGGTCAGGCGATGCTACGTTATGGTGGAGAGCGGTACGGTCAAGCGATGCTATGTTACGGTAAAGAGCAGTACAGTGTAGTGTCGAGATGTCTTGTTGAGGTGCAGAATTGTGCCCTAACATAACGCCTTGGTTAAGTAAGGTAAAGTAATGCGAGGTGTCATGTCGTAGTGGTGTTGTGTTGTTCCGTTTGGTAAAGTTGTGTGGTGGTGTCGTATACTCGAGGTAGGTATCGTTCCGGTTTGGTCTCGGAACGTGCGGTTGTGTGAAGGTTTTGTTATGGCAACACAAAGTCGAGAAATGTGACATACTGTCTAGGTTTAGATGAGTGATATGTGGTCACGTGGTGGTCTAGTTAAGGATAGCCAAGTGATGGTTTGGTCTAGTTAAGGATAGCCAAGTGATGGTTTGGTTTCGTTTGGTAAGGTGCAGGGATGTACTGGTTGTGTAAGGTATGGTGTCGTCCAGTCATGGTGACGTATGGCAGAGAAGGCAGTGTATTGTCATGTCAAGGTTCTGTCTCATGCGGTTATGTGATGTTCTGTTATGACCACTTAAAATCGTGATTGTATGATCACGTCGTTGTTCCGTATTTCTATATCATAGAAATATATTGTGGGACGTATTATAAGGGTTTTGTCTTGCTATCGTGAAGGTTATGTACGGTCTGGTACAGTCTGGCAATGTTTCGGTGAGGTGGCGAGGATTATTGGCCTGTATCGATCGGTATCGGTATTGTACAGTAAGGTGAGGTCTGGGGACGTTACGGTGCCGTAGTGTGCGGTTGTCTTGCATCATGTTGAGGTAAAGTGAAGGTCTGGTGCTGTGCTGTATGGTGAGGTAATGGTATGGTAAGGTAGAGTATAGTACCGTCGTGGTTAGTATTGGTGCAGTTTCGTTTAGTTTCGTGGCGGTTTTGCACCGAGCAGTGTTGGTAAGCGACGTCTAGTATTGGTCCAGTTGAGCTTGTGACGTAGCGGTTTTGCATGGTGATGTGACGTGCCTTATTGTCTCGCGATGGTATCGTAAAGTGCAGTGAAGGTCGGTAATGGTATAGTAGCGTTATAGGTTGTCGTGTAACGGTCATGTTAGGCGACGTACTCTGTGGTCAAGTTTAGCCGCGGTCGCGTAATGTATCATATCGTAAGGGTTGTGGACGGTCGCGTCATGTATCATGCCGTAAGGGTAGTGCTGAATAAAGTGGCCTTCGGTTTCGTCATGGTTTCGTTGTGTCCGGTGATGATTGTGAGGTCTAGGTCAGGTCTTGTGTCGTAAAACGTACGGTATCGATGTGTGACGGTTTCGTGTGGTAACGGTGATGTATGGTCCATAATCTGACGTGCTGGTGTCGTGTCGTAAGGACGTGTAGACTGCTGTAATGGCAGCGTAGTGTGGCGTACCGGTGTGTCTCGTTTGGCCCCGTTTAGGTCACACAACCAAAAACACAACGAAGAATATTTCCGGGGCATTACGCCCCGGATATTCTTTTTTATTTGTGAATAGTACCCTTAAGAAGGGTGGGGTACTGGTACAGGGTGGTCAAAATCAACAATCAATTGTTTAATAAAAATCAGGAATTTTCGTTCCAGATGCGAGCTATAGAGCGTTTGAGCTCGACTAGTACCTTATTACCTGCAGCAGTTACACATACTGATGGAATCATTCGCTTTAAGATCGCCGAGCTCGTTACGAACAAAGAGACCTCTTCTTCTGGTCTTGTTTCTGAATATGGTTCAAGACCTTCAGGAACCACCTCAGAAAGGACTTGTTTAGATGCACCATATATTGCCAGCTTATCACCAACGGATGCTTCATCTGCGTGTTCGATGTATATTTCAACAAGAACATCACAAGTTTGACCCTTTATTGCAGTACCCTTGAGAGGTTCTGTAGGAAGATCAAACAATGTATCCATCTTGTATACTGTATCGGTCTTATCATACTTATCGAGAATTTTTCTTTTCTGAATATTCTCTTTAAAATGATTCGACACGATTGTGTGTAATGATGATGACAGTTTATCCAGACTCTTTGTTGTGTATATACGAACATCAGCAACAGTACCAGCATGTTTTGCACGGTATATTCTTTTTGCATTATTCATTACATCGTTAGAATCTGCATTCTGGAATGCTTTGAGGAAGTTATCAACAGATTTATCACCAGTATCACCTAAACCAAATATGATTAAAGGATCACCAACTTCAACCTCTGTACCAACCTTTACAATGCTTTCAACATCATCCATTGCATTTATTTTTTGTGATTGCATCATCATAAGCTTCGTTTCGAGTTTCTTGGACATTTTGGTTGTTATCAAACCAGCATCTTCATATGTTGAATATAATCCAGCAAATGCAACTTTAGCAAGAGGACCAATGTTCATTCTAACCATTCCAGTTACATCCTTGGACATAAACTTTTCATGATATGCAAGAACATCTCCTTCTTTAAAGGAATCACCAACTTCGAAGTTTGATGTTAATTTATTATCAACATAGAAACCCGAACCAGAGTTGAATGATGGTTTATGACCTATATTGATAGCCTTCTTCTTTCCACTCTTATATTCCACGATCATGTAGTTGTCATTCATATCAATAACCTTACCATCTTCACGTGCAACATAAGAGAATTCTTCAGTAAGATATGCGGGAACGATTTCATCAACACCATTAGAAATCAATACAGGTTGTGCTGCAGCGGTTGATACAATGTGTGATGTTTGTGATGTGGCAATTGCTGTACGGATAGCATCATCGCGAGTAACTGTACCGGGAGTCATCAATTCGGAGAATGATGCAAGTTGGAGATCGTTGAAATCTGTGTCAGGTCCATCGGTTGATGTATAACCGCGAACAGATTCAATCTTTGGATCTGCAACAAGTTGTCTATTGACACCAACATTTGCATTATTCGGAGATGATATAGCCATCTTACCAATCATTGAATCATCGTACGTTCTCTTTTCTTTTGTATAAGAACGATCGGAGTTAACACCCTTGAATCCTTTCTTGGTAATGTTTTCTCTGATATGCATTTCAACCATTGGATTCAATGCAGACATCGGTTCAACGTTTGGAACAGCCAACAATTCATTTATTACTTCATTTGGGTTGAATGCAATAGCATTACCACGAGCCTTTGAACCGACTGAGTTGTTATACTTAGATATTGCAAAGGCTAATCTGAAATGTATGATTGCGGGAATTATTTCCGATGAACGAATTCTATATAATGCAGCATTGTTTTCCGAAGTATGATTGTTATCAGCCAACAGATTAGATGCATATATAAGCATTCCGGCAATATCATTAGGAATGTGATAATGATCACATACATCTGCAGTTATTGCATCAACAAAGAAGTTGTAGTATGTGATGAATGTTGTAAGCTGTGAGTATTGTTTGAAGAATAACTGATTAAAGATATCAACAAATACTGAGTTAGAATTCATTATTGGGATTTCAAAATCAGCGGACATATATGCCTTTGTGTTGATACGATAGAATCCATTGAATATCAACTGATTCTGGATAGAAGACTTGATTGCAAGTATCTTATCCTTGAAAGGTATTCTGAAGAATGTGGGATCATCAAATGATTTATCCACATACTTGTATTCAGCACCACTGTGTTTCAACAATGAACTCATACCTTCCCATGCAGCGATTGCTACACCCAGAGGTATTGTAACACCGATTGTTATTTCGGAATACATTGACATTTTACCCGGTTTCTGTTTACGATATTCAACTTGAACATTTTCCGGTAATGTTCTGATGATGAGATCGGTTAATGTTTCACCGCTTCTTGTCATACCTGTGTCGGTATTAATAACAACGGGAACTTGATTCAACATACCACAACAGAATTCATTCTGATTTACAGTAACGAATGAGTATGCCTTGACACACTGATTTCTATTGAAGTATAATTCCAGATTAGCTTCCTTGTTTATAAAGTGAACCCATCTACGAGCGAACTCATCATATTCAATCGTGGATACAAAACGAGAGTTTGTGTTAGATGAATTACCGGTCTTGATGAATTTGTTTCTACCGTTCTCATCAGTCATCTTTTCAATGGTTTTAACCAACATACCAAGATCGACAAGCGAACGAGTATCATATCTCGTACATGTAATCTTATTATAGTTGGATGTCAACATTACTGTTTTCTTATTTATCTTCAATATCGGTATCGGGAAATCTTGTTTACCAATATTATACCAAATACCATTATTGTAGAAACGACCATTGATAACCTTTGGAACACGGATATTGATAACAGACTGTTTATCATTTGACTTGTTCTTCAGAGTAACCTTCCAGTTATTCATAAGACTTGTAACGGTTGATATATCAGTAACTTCAACATTCGTTACATAGAAACCTTCAGGAAGTTTAGAGAAGTTCATAAATGTTGCAACGATGTCGCGATCGAGAAGCTTTTGTTCATACTCTTCGGCAACATGAGCAAATGATGAACCCTTGATGGCACCTGGGTTTGTTGTGGTTAAATGTGCCAATTTAACAGGCTTTGGTTTTGGTATATCTGTTATTGATGTGAGTGTATCGAATGTAACCTTACCAAGCTTAACTCGACCAACCTGTTCTCTGATTTGACGTTCACGTGCAGATGATGTTGCATTCATGACAGTGTTTTCGTTAGAAGGTACAACAGAACCAGATATCTTTTTAACACTGTCATTGATGAGATCTTTTTCAACATTACCCTGACCAGTTGTGTCCATGTCAGATGTTATGCGTTTATAATTATTAACAACTTCTGTTGATGGATTGATTTTCTGAATCAAACGTGCATTAACATCCATTGTCTTTATATTATAAAGATTCTCATTTTCTGCATCTGTTCTTTCCTTAGCAGCATCTTCTGAAGAACTATCTTTTCCATACGTTGTTTGTAATTGGGCCAGAGTATTCTTGATTGATGATGTTGCTGTATCATTAACCTTGTTGATATCTTCTGCTTCATTTTCAGACTCTTCTTCGGAAGCATCTGTATCAATGTCGGGATCATCAACAGCTGGATTGCTTTCACTTTTTTCGATTGCTTCTGCTGTATTTACAAATGAATCAAAACTATCACCAGCTTCTTCATTTGTTGTAGCAGACATCTCAGAATCAACACCAATGACATTCAACATTGTTTTCATGCGTTGAATATCACGTTTTTCAAACAATGCCAAATCAAACTTGTAATCAGCTTCCGGTGCTCTGAATATGATTATGAAGTTCAACTTCTTAATCTTGTCAGTTGGATTAAGAATATAAGCTGTCAATAAGGAATTGATTAAATCAGATAAGAATGTATCCGGTGTAAGATTTTTGTATATTTTATATTTAGTCGTATCAATGATTAAGACTTTATTCTTTGAAAAATTAAAGAAGTTCATAACTTTTGTAAATAATTCAAAGATGTGGTCTTGAATATACTGACGGGAATATAGTCTGAGATATGGTGTTATTTTAGGAATAATATCAGACATTGAAATGTAGAGATTTTCCTTTATTGTCTTTGGATAAGGAAAACGTATTGGGTTTAATACTGGTAACAGTTTTCTTCCTGTTAAGTATACAACTCTTCTATTAAACTCATTCTGGGATGAGATATATCGGAATGGTTTAATTCCTATTTTATCCAATATTCTATATGGGATAATGATGTTCTTGTAATCGATCTTTGGGAGAGGCATTTTCTTAATCATGTCTACATCATACTCAAATGAGTTTGACAATAGATATATTGAAGTGTCCTGCTCGTTTGCAGGTAATCTATATCTCATTCGTTGTGGTATGAAATTCAGACCGCGTGATAAATCAACTGCGGCTTCTTGAAATATTGCCATAATGAATTCTCCTTTACTTCAAAAATTTATCAAGGATGAAAGGATGTGATTAAATGAGAAACACATACTATTGGACATGTCCCTATTGTGGTGCAAATCTCGATCCAAACGAGAAATGTGATTGTAATCAACAATCATCCGATGACAGTTACAAATCAGTGCAAGGGGGTGAAGAAAACAAATGTTCAAAGGATTGAGAAATTGCTCTTTTGTTTGTTTGGATGATATTTCAGATCATCACGAAGTAATGAATTATGTGATTTATAATCCAAGTAAACAAACAAAGGAAGAACGTGTTGAGCTTCTTTATAGAAAAATAAAAGAAGCTTTTGATGTTGATCTTTCATCTGAAGAATTGAATAGATTGACATCTTATGATGTATTCGAACTATCTAAATTTGTGGAAGAACTAAAGGGAATAATAAAAATAAAAAAGAAATAAGACGGCGGGGGCTTAATGCCCCCCCCCGTATCTTATTTTCTCTTTTGGTACTCATGACGAATCTTGCTCAGATCATTCATGTGGTAGCGTAGATAAATTACGTCCATCACTTTACCACACATTCTGTCATGAGGCCTTCTCAGTTTTCTTGATGATCGCCCGGCTGTTATTGGATTGATTATCGGTGTTGTTAATTCATCATAATACAGTAGACGATGTTGTCCCGCATCATCACTTGGAAGTATGAATACGTCTCTCTGCATACAGATCACTCACATTTCTTTGAATTCGGCAACGAGTAAATGGTTTGACATGTTAACCAGTCTCGTTATAGTTGAAATGGATATGGACTCATTTCGTTTAGCTTCTTCAGATGTTAACTGAGAATACTTCGCAACGAATTGAGCTACATTATTTACTATAGTGGTCTTTAACATTTTAACCATTTCTGTTCTTATCAAAGAAGGGGTGATTTCGAATTTATCAATAACATATTCAAATATCTTATTGAAATATACAGAAGGACCTGTGAATACCCATTCAGCAATGTCCGTTGACATATCTCCAGATTTCAAAGTAATAACACATACCATGTCCGGTTGTGTAATTCTTATATGAGATAATATGTCACCAAGTTTATTTGCCGATACTGTATTCGTTGATGAGTTGAGAAGTTTAACCATTCTCTCATCTATTGATATTGGTTTGATAACACCATTACCAACAGCCGTACATAATGCTGCCATAATGATATCATTATTAACTTTTGAAGATGTATCAATGTTTTGTTTTGGTGATACAACCTCCTTTAGTTTTTCAATAGCTTCATGAGATACCATGGCTTTTGCTTCTTCTAATGATATATTTGCCATATATCTTCCTCCTTTCGCTTTAATAATATATATTTATTATTTTAATATTTCATATGTATATTATTAATATGAACAATAGGGACGCCTATTGTATCTTTACCAAATCCATGGAGGTAGATTATGAGTATTAAAACGAGTATCTACAACATCACACATGCAAACAAAATTGCAAAAGAGAAAAAGGCTGTCGAAAAGAAAATGAAGATCTTAGCCATCTCATCTTCACTTTCGGTCACCGGAATCGGACTTTCGTCAATTATCGGCGGATATTTATGGCGAAAGAAGTTTACCCGAGAGCTCAAAGAGAAAGAGCGACTCCACAAAGAGAAGCTTGCAAAACTCGAAGAAGCTGTCGGTCTGAATGAAACGGAAACGATTGACCTCAGGCATGAGGAGATCAATTCCGATGAGGAGGCATCCTCAAATAATTTTCAGGAGGTATAAACAATGATTCCGGAGATGGCAGTCCTCGCGGCGGGATCAATCGCCGCACATGGTCTTTCTGCTTCAATGCACATAATCAATAGCCGGCGGCTTAGTGCTGTGGAAAGGGCGTTAAAGTTCCAACGCGTGGAACTGACGACCCTTGAAATAGTCTCGGTCGCATCGATTGTGATGCAGGTAATCGATGAGGTTACCTGGCGGAAAGACTACAAAGAAACAAAGGCAAATATCAATAATATTTATGATAATCTTTCGGTAAGGATGGATTATATAAACGACAGGCTGAATAAGCTTAATCTTTCAACTATTGAGGATAAGATCGATTCGCTTGTCTCCACCGAATCGAAAAAGGAAGGAGAGGGGGCGTAAGCCCCCTCCCTCCTTATTTTTCTTTTTTCATATTTTGTATCTGTCGTACATACTTACCTTGGGTGAAGCCTTGAACAGATAGTCCATCTCATTGAGACAGTACTCAACAATTGCTCTGTTGAGACCTTCTTCTGTTGAGATAGGATCCTTCTGTATAGCACTTTCAGTTACGATAGCACCACAGAGCTTGAAGATAACAGACTCTTGTGTCTCCTTATCGACATCATCCTTATCTTCCTTCTTGAGCTCCTCATCAAGATCATCAAATACGACTGCATCATTTCTCTTAGTGATAACACCAGATACATCATTGACAACCTTATCAGATACCTGCTGTTTAAGCTTCTCACGGAACTCATCATAGTTTGTTACATCCTTGAGGAGAACAGCTATATTGATTTCACCAGCAAGAGCATCATCATCCTTAGTATCTTCGAGTTCGTTCTTTGCATCCTCAGTTGCATCATCAACCTCCTGAACAACGTCAGTGAGGAGAGGAGACTTGAGACGGTCTCTTGCAGCACAGAGATATCCGTAGCATGATCCGTCATAATCATTCTGGATATGCTTCATGATAGAAGAATCGATCATGTTATCAAGATCGGTTACTTCATCATGCATCATTGCTGACACAAGATCGTGAAGAACATAGAGACTAAGCTTTTCCTTGAATTTTCCTGCATCGAATGTCTGAGGAGTATAGTTGGTTCTAGTATATGTAGCACCAACTGTATCCTTATCGAATACAGGACCCTTGCCCTTTGGATATGAATTATCAGTATCGTCGATTATGGAATCGAGTATATTTTTTACATCATTAGCCATTATACATCATCCTCCTCGCCATTTTCTGTATCATTGTCTTCAGACGGTTCTGATGGCTCTTCACCAGTAACATCATCAACGTCGAAATCGGGTTCTTCGTTTGATGTTGTGGATTCCTCTTCAGTCTTTGCATCCTCGGTTGGTTCCACATATTGTGGATTGTTATCAATGAATTCATCGATAAGAGTAATGAGTTCACCAGCGAGAATACCGACACGCTTAATCATTTCGGTGTTGTCATTAGAGCTATCGAGTATCGTCTCGATATAGTCTGATACAAGATCAAGCTTTTCAGCAAGAACCATTATCTCTTGAGAATTCTCGACACCCTTCTTTCTAAGTGCCTTATTACAAAGCTTGAGAGCTGTGTTGAGTTCCTTAGCTGGTTCTGTTATACCAGAGAAAATACCTCTCTTAGCACCAAGAGTACCAGTAGATGTTCCACCGTATGCTACACCACCACTGCCATCAGAAGCAGCACCAGCAACACCAGAAACAGCATACATGCGACGAAGCTTACCACGTGTGAGATTGCCGCTATCATTAGCCTTCTTCAAGGCCTCCATTTGTCCCTTAACAGGAATGAGCGCCTTAGTGATTCTGTCATTTATATTACCAAGAAGGAATGCTTCTTGAACAGGCTTAGCATTCAGCTTGTCTTCAACGAAAGCACCAACGATCTTACTCTGGTTGGTGAATTCAGTGATCTGTCTCTTGATGTTTGGAACAGCCGCCGAATCATCCTTCTTCTTGAGAGAGATGATGAGCTGACCAAGAATGTTGTTGAGCTTCTTGATCTCACCAACTTCATCAGAGCTGTAAACACCACTCATCTTTGTAGCCTTCGAGAGAACTCTGTTGAGACGATGTCCCGCATGCTTGAACTTCTTAACGAGGCTATCGATGTTCATCTTGTTATCATTGAGGATACCAAGTGTCTCACGGAGACGAACATCAACTTCCTTATTTATATTCTTTTTTGTAAGAATGAAAGCTTCCTGAATCTCAGAAGGTGAAGCGTTTGCTATAAAGCTCTTTATTTCATCAAGAGTCATACCCTTGATCTTTTCATTAGCCTGATCCATGATTTCGTCGATTGTCATATTTGAAAGATCGACATCCATGTCACCATCTTCGAGACCTTCTTCATCAGAACCCATGTCCTCGGAAGTAGCGAAATCATCACTTGTATCGTCAGCAGCAGCAGTATTATCGATACCATCAATACTGTCATCAACAGATCCAGCATCACCGCTATCAGCAGCTACATCATCAAGAGAAGATGTATCGGTTGCTCCTACATCATCCGAACCACTTTCAGTTGAAGCATCAGCCGATGTATCGACGAAAGGAGCTGTATCAGAAGCACCAGCATCAGCCGGAGGATTTTCATCAGGGAATGTGATTGTTGCATTATTAGCATCATTCTGAGTATCTTCCTGAACCTTCTTAGCTATATCAGCAGATACATCATTTACAGCAGCAACCTTCTTGTCAGCATCCCCACCTTCAGCAGGAGCAGCATTTGCATCACCAGATGCATCGGCTATACCGGCATCAGCAGCAGGGGCTGCATCTCCACCATCTTGAGCAGGAGGAAGATCAGAGCCACCATCGCCGCCACCGAAGTCTATTGCTTCCTGAACGAAACGTGACAGAGGTCTCTTTCTTGTTTCAGAGATTTCCTGCTCTGCTTCATTGAGAGATTCCTGGATGACACGATCTCTGTTCTCGTAATGTGTTTCATTTACGAAAGATTCCATGTTGACAGTTTCCATACCAGAGAACTTCTCAGCATCTGTCTTTGTAACAGGTCTGGTCCAACCGAAGTATTCGTTCTTACCAATTACCTCGTTAGCATATTCAAGAACAACACAGAATGAATCACCGTTACCCTTAGGAACGATAAGACTCTTAGGAGTACATACATCCCATACATTAGTATCAGCAGATACATTGTGTGCACTCTCCATATATGCCTTAAGTGAAGAACCGATATTCTGGAAAGCTCCATCCTTTACAAGACGAACAGAATCAAGCTGCTTCTTGATGATGTTGTGATCCTCATCGGTAGCATAGAAAATATTCAGCTTAGACATGAAGGTATTTGTAGCACCTTCCTGGATAACACCAAAGTTGACCAACATCTTAGAAGGAACCTTCTCATCAGTTATATTGATCTTTGTGAATCCGAAGTCACCGATCTTCTCGGCATCAACACAATACTCCTGATACATTGCATCAGCAACTTCTGTAACACGAGCATTGTAATGATCGTCAGATTCTCTCATAAGTCTGGGAACCTGAGTGAGGGCTTCCTGATAGAACTGGTCATATGTCTTCATTGTCTGATAGCTCTCAGTGATTTCCTCTGTTGGTGCAGCAGCATCACCCGGTACATCAACAACTCTTCCATCCATTGAAAGTTCAACAGTCTCGATTTCAGGATCTTCTTCAAGAGGAATATCAACGGCCATCTTTCTCAACTTACCAGCATCAGTTCCCTCTTCAGAGAGCTCCATTTCTTGGAAGAGATGAGCGTACTCTGTTATTACATCATTTGGAACATTTTCAGGTGAGGGCTGTTCCTGTACAGCCTGTGCATTTCTTGCACGAACCTGGCTCTTGATATAATCAAGCATGTAATCCAACTCCTTTACAAATATTATTTTTGATATAAATATATCATTTTATTGACACGGACAATACAGTCCAAATCAAGTCATATGGTTAAGATATATCACAAGAGATATCCGAAAGTTTCTAAGAATATTTCAGAAACCATTTCAGGAGTCATCTCAAGTATACCTATATCTTTGAGCTCTAAGTCACCTTCAAGTGTGACACCGTTTACCGACGGTTTATTATCGAGCTGGTTATAATCCGCCATAGCTATACCCCCTTCATAAAAAGAGAAAGGTTGTGTTGTGTCATGAGTGCAGTAATTGAAACATACCAAGAAAGAATCATTGATATGTATCTTCAATCACGTCCCAATGCAGATCCAACAAAAGTCAGGGAAATTGTTTCAAAGATGACCGAAGAAGATCTTCGTAATATTCCGTGTAAGATGCATAATAACATCACACATGAAGTAGTTGAAACAACAATGCTTGATACTTTTGATTGGATAAAGAACCGTAATCCAATCATATCCGGTAATGGGACATTCTTCAAACAACATTCAGAGTATCTTGCGCCAACTGTTAAAATGTTAGAGCAGTTACAATTGAATCGTAAGAAGAAAAAGAAAGAGATGTACGGGTACGCCAAAGGCTCGGTAGAATATACCAATGCCAATGTAGGTCAGTTGTCTATAAAAGTAATTATGAATGCTGACTACGGTGGGTCTGGAACATCGTTATCACCATTCTATTCGTGTTATTTGCCTCCGGCTACCACCGGTAGTGCGAAAAACATAACCACGAGCTTAATCTGCTGTTTGGAGTTCCTTTCTGAGAATAACAATCAGTGGGCAAAGCTGAATAATATTAATGAATTATATGATTTGATATTCTCTGTATTAAATGATACAAGAGAAGATCGTGTGCTTATTAAGGATAGATACCCATCTG
>Ga0310696_10002438_pt1 | contig 24618 bp, 18 predicted proteins | sample AusTroGonzalo_MG_4_FD_203885 | JGI IMG/M metagenome (GOLD analysis project Ga0310696, IMG submission 203885) | Bovine rumen microbial communities from tropical cattle in Woodstock, Queensland, Australia - Gonzalo_02 (v2) (version 2) | ecosystem: Host-associated > Mammals > Digestive system >...
ACTGAGAGTTTGCTTGGCACCACGTTAGAAATAGATGGTATCAACGAAAAATGTAAACTGACAGTTCCAGAACTTTCACAAACAGGTTCAGTTATTATACTTAGAGGCAAGGGCACGAAAGTGTTGAATAAAAACGCATATGGAGATTTGTATGCTAAGTTAATAGTTGAAATGCCGAGCCGACTAGATAAGGAACAAAAGAAATTGGTAGAAGAACTAGATAAGAAGATATCTAATAATCAGTATAAAAAGGCAAAGAGAAAATAAAGTCCGCTCCCCAGCGGGCTTTTTTATATTAATCTTTAATTCAACAAAATATTCTTAATTTTTTTTTAAAATCACCTTTTTGTGTGTAAATTTTTGAAGATGTAGAGCTATTTGATTATAAAAAATCCTAGGATATTTCCTAGGATTTGTTTTAGTGGGGAAGGTTATTTACCTACACGCTCCATATATGTACCGCCTTCACGAGTATCCACTCGAATAGTCTCGCCATTATTGACAAATAGTGGTACAGATATCTTAAGTCCAGTCTCAAGAACTGCAGGTTTATTACCAGCTTTTGAAGTATCGCCTTGGATGCCTGGTTCGCATTCAACAATCTTTAGTTCTACAAAGTTAGGTGGTTGTACACTAAATGCTTCGCCTTTGTAGAATGAAATAGTACATGTCATATTCTCTGTAATGAATAGTAAGGCATCTTCTACTTGGTCATGATTCAATGGGATTTGCTCATAAGTCTCATTATCCATAAAGTAGTAAAGACCTGCATCATTATATAAATAGGTCATTTCTTTATTTTCAATATGCGCTTTTTCAAACTTTTCTACTGGGTTGAATGTGCGCTCTAACACTTGTCCAGTAACCACGTTCTTAATTTTAGTTCTAACGAATGCTGAACCTTTACCTGGTTTTACATGCAAAAACTCAACTACGACATAAACTTTACCTTCCATTTCGAAGGTCACACCTTTTCTAAATTCTCCTGCACTAATCATAAAATTCTCCTTTTTGATTTACAATTTATTTTAACATATATAAATTGAAATGTCAAAGGGTATTGAATTATTTATTATGTTTTTGTAAAATTTTTTAATAAAATAATTTCAAACAACTTTTACATTGACAAAGATAGAAAAATAATATACAATGTAAAAGTAATATTTATGCTAGGAGGAAGTATGATTCAGTGCATTGATGTAAGACTACAATTTGGTGCAAGAGTATTATTTGAAAAGGTTAATTTAAAGTTTACGAAAGGGAATTGTTATGGCATTATTGGTGCAAATGGTGCTGGCAAATCTACGTTTTTGAAACTTTTGACTGGCGAAATAGAGCCTTCAAGTGGTGAAATTGTGGTGGATAAAGGTGAGCGAATTAGTGTGCTGTCACAAAATCAAAATGAGTTTAATGATAAGACAGTCCTAGAAACGGTTATGCTAGGTCATAAGAGATTGGTGGAGATAATAAAAGAAAAAGAAGAACTATATGCAAAGCCAGATTTTTCAGATGAAGATGGAGAAAAGGCGGGACTCCTAGAGGCAGAGTTTTTGGAACTAAATGGTTGGGATGCGGAAAGTGAAGCGAGTTCACTTTTGTCTGATCTAGGTATTAGTCCTGATATGCATAATACATTGATGTGCGATATTGATCCAAAGATTAAAGTCAAAGTGCTTCTTGCAAAAGCATTGTTTATGAATCCAGATATTCTAATACTTGATGAGCCGACTAATCATTTGGATGCACTTACTGTAAATTGGCTAGAGAATTTCTTATTAAATTTTGAAAATACAGTGATCGTAGTATCTCATAATAGATATTTTTTAAATAAGGTTTGTACGCATATATGCGATGTAGATTATGGAAAAATAACCATGTTTCTTGGCAACTACGAGTTCTGGTACGAAACAAGTCAGCTGTTATTGAGACAAGCTAAGGAAATAAATAAAAAGAGTGAACAACGAGCCAAGGAACTGCAAGATTTTATCTCACGCTTTTCTGCTAATGCTAGTAAAAGTAAGCAGGCTACTAGTCGTAAGAAAGAATTGGAAAAATTGACTTTTGTAGACATAAAACCATCAAGTAGGAAATATCCTTATATCGATTTCAAACCCGAACGTGAGATTGGTAATGATGTGCTTGTGGTGGAGAATCTGACTAAAAAAGGTTATTTTGAAAATGTTAGTTTTACCCTTACTCGTGATAGTAAGATTGGATTTATCAGTGAAAATGGTAAAGATATTTCAAAATTGTTCGATATTCTTATGGGTATTGATGTACCTGATAAAGGCACATTTAAATGGGGTACAACTGTAAAAGCGACTTATTTACCAGAAAATTATGATTCATTTTTCGATGGCGTGGATTTAAATCTTGTTCAATGGATAGGACAATTTTCCAAAGAAAATGATGAAACATTTCTGCGTAGTTGGCTAGGGCGAATGTTATTTACAGGTGAAGAAAGTCAAAAGAAAGCGAAGGTAATTTCTGGTGGTGAAAAGGTTCGATGTATGTTAGCAAGAATGATGCTCGCATCTGGCAACTTCTTAATACTTGATGAGCCAACTAATCATTTAGATCTTGAGAGTATTACAGCACTAAACAAGGGTATGATAAATTTTAAAGGACCAATTTTATTTAAAACACACGATCATGAGTTGTTGCAAACGGTAGCAAATAGAATAATAGTGCTTAAAGACACAAAAGTATATGATAAAGAAATTACATACGACGAATACTTAGAGAGTCTCGCAAGGTATAATATACAACATAAAATTAAATAAGAATATAATGGTGAGTATTGACAATAATTATCTTATGATTGAATCAATACTCGCCATTTGTTTTTTTGAAGTAACAGTTATAATTGTAATAATTTATTCACGTAATGAATCGAATTTTAAATTATATTTTGAGAAGGTGCCATACGATAGCAATATGTTTAGAAATATAAAATTATCTGGTAAAAAATCATTTATACCTATTCAAAATGGTTGTTACAAATTAAAAAACATAATGTCATATTCTTGTAGGCACTTATATCCATTAAATATTTCAAATGCATTTGCAATAAAATATAAGGATGTTATGTTGAAGGCTGACCAAAAAATAAATAATTGTAAACTGCAATTTGTATGCGTAAAAAATGAAAATATAGCAAAATATTGCGCAAAAAACATAATAAATATATTATATTTTAAAAAATCATCAAACGTTTTGCGTTTTTTAACAAATATCAGGTTGCAGATGAAATTAAGTAGGCGTGCTGAAAAGTATATAAAATATATGCTACTGGAAGAAGTGGTTATTTGGATTGAGAAATTGGCTTTAGAACTAAAAGATATACAGCACTTGATTTATGATTCAAAGTATTACCAAGGTGACTATGTAAAAAAATACATAAGTGGAGCAGAAGTATATGGGTTACTCAGATATAATTCAAAGGCTAATATTATCCTATTCAGAAACAATGTGAATATAAAAAATGAACTAATATCTTTCTTCGATGATTTAAAAGAATACGCCAATAATTTTCTTTTGCTAAAAAATATTTTTTGCGAAGTATACTCATCAATAAATTGAAAGAATGTTCAATAATCATTTGCAATAAATAAATATTTTGTATATAATATACTTATGGAAAGTACTATATTTGAAGGCAACTTGGTTAAGAATGCACCACTTGCTGAGCGGATGCGACCAAGGACAATTGATGAATTTTTAGGACAAGAAAAAATTGTTGGAAAGAATTCACTGCTTAGACGTTCTATTACGGCAGGAAGGCTTGGTTCATGTATATTTTATGGCCCGCCGGGCACTGGTAAAACTACGCTGGCTAATATCATAGCCAATATGCTTGATGCGAATTTTGTAAAAATGAATGCAGTTTCTTCTGGTGTGGCAGATGCAAAAGAAGTTATTGCAAACGCCAAACGTAATTTAGAGTTATATGGCAAAAAGACATATGTATTGCTAGACGAGTGCCATAGATGGAATAAGGCACAAAGTGATTTATTACTTGAAGCGATAGAAAAGGGTATTATTGTTTTTATTGGTTCAACCACCGAAAATCCGTTTGTATCTATGACTCGCGCTATAATTTCTAGATGTAAAATTTTCAAATTTGAGTCATTGTCTAAAGATGATATAAAATCTGCTATTTTAAGAGCAAAAGATGATAAAGAGAGAGGTTTTGGTGCATTAAAGATCGAATTAACTAATGATGCACTAGATCACTTTATTATGACATCTGGTGGGGATGTGCGCAGTGCATTAACGTCATTTGAAATAGCGGTATTATCTACTAAATCTGTACGTGGTAAAATAAAGATTGATTTAACAGTGGCAAAAGAGAGTACACAAGGTAAACCACTTGCTATTGATAATGATTTGCACTATGATATGCTATCAGCATTTTGCAAAAGTTTAAGAGGTAGTGATGCGAATGCTGCTCTTTATTGGGCGCATAGACTTATTGAAAGTGGTTGTGATCCTTTAATTATAGCCCGTAGGTTAATAGCGCACTCCAGCGAAGATGTCGGTATGGCCAATTCTAATGCTTTACAAATGGCGGTATCCGCAATGACTGCACTGGAAAAAATGGGTGTGCCAGAAGGATTGATTCCCTTGTCCCATGCGATTATATATGTAAGTTTATGTCCAAAATCTAATAGTGTGGTAGTTGCTATGGATAAGGCACGTGCTGATGTTGAGTTGACATTTAACGATGCTGTCCCTGACCATTTGAAAAATACAAATTATCTTAATGAGAAGCGTGAAAAATACAAATATCCTCACAATTATCCAGGTGGATATGTAAAACAACAATATTTACCAAGCGAGATAAAAGATCACGTTTATTACGTGCCTAGCAATTATGGTAGTGAGGCTAAAATTGCAGAAAGTAACAAAAAAACTGATAAAAATGCATAATTTTTACATTTTTTAATTTTTTAATTATGGGAGTGAACTTATGATTACCGAACACGAACTAAAGAAAGAGAAAGATTATCTAAAGACGGTGTTATACATATTGGAAAAGAAAATCGCTGATGGTAAGCAGTGGAAGAAACAGCGCGAAGACGATACGCTTGAGAATATGAAGTATGTATGGGATAATCAAATTCTTATTCGCGATGATAACCAAGAAATTTTATATCAAACTGCACAGATTGAAAAATTAGTCACATCTACTGAGTTGACGCAAAAAGATATTGATACTTATAGTCGCATGATAAAGAGTGCATATTTTGCACGTATAGACTTTGATGATGGTGACGAGGTGTTGCCAATATATATTGGTATTGCGACTTTGGTTGATGGTAGCGATTTTTATATATATGACTGGCGTGCGCCAATTGCTAGCATGTTTTATGATTATGAGCTCGGTGATGCGGAATATAAATTGCCAAATGGTGAATCGGTAAAAGGCAAAATTGTTTTGAAGCGTCAATATAAAATAGAAGGGGACAAAATTGAACAAATATTCGATACTGACTTGCAAATTATTGATACAGTATTGCAACAAATTTTAAGCGACAAGTCAGCTAGCAAAATGAAGAATATTGTTAAAACTATTCAAAAAGAGCAAAATAAAGTCATCAGAAAAAATGATGCTGATATTTTAGTTGTGCAAGGACCAGCTGGCAGTGGTAAGACATCTGTTGGTATGCATAGAATCGCATATTTATTGTACGCGGAACGTGATAAGCTCAAATATTCTAACATCTTGATCATTTCGCCTAATGATTTGTTTTCGAACTATATCTCATCAGTGTTGCCGGAGATTGGCGAGGATAATGTATACCAAACCACATTTGCTGATTATGTTAAATATGACATTAATGAATTCAGAATAAAAAATGACATGAACGATATATATGAGGAATTATATTCTGTTCCAAGACAAAAACCGACCATGTTTTATAATTCAATAAAATTAAAATTTAGCGCATCTTATATCAATTTGATAGAGAGATACTTAAATAAAAAGCGTCTTGATTTGCTTTGTGTTAATGATATTAAAATAGGAGATATGGTTTTGATAGACAAAAAGTTTTTGATGAAATTTGCCGATGAAATGAACAAGACCAACCTATCTATTCTTGCTCAAAGTCAGAAGATGTTAGAAAAGATAATGATGCATTTAGATATAAAGCTATATCGAGATAAAAAAGGCAAAGCGCAGATCAAAAAAATGCTAAATGATAAATTAAAGGACATAAAGGCAAAAGACTTGTATATGGATATGTATTCGCGCAAAGATGCATTTATTAAGGCTGTCATTGAAATATACAATGAAACTGGTGCTCCACGTTCTAACAGATTGACAATTAAAGAACTGGGCGATGTGTTTAGGTATACACAGCAGAATATGCAAAAAGGCGTACTTCCGTATGAAGATGTATCTGCATATATGTATTTAAAAGATAGAGTTTTTGGCAACAAGTCACACAGTGATATTAAATATGTTATGATAGATGAAGCGCAAGACTATACAATAATGCAGTATAAAATACTTGCAGATCTGTTTCGAGAATCAAAAATTACATTGCTTGGTGATTTAAATCAAAGTATATTACCTTATGCGATGCATCGTAATTATGAAAGTATTATAAATGTATTTAAGGAAGATAGAATTGTTCCGCGTGTTACAATGTCGTATTTAACCAAAACTTATCGTTCTACCAGTGAAATAAATGAGTGGACTAAACGTATATTGGGTGAAGGTGCTGTGTATAATCAAATAGATAGGCATGGAGATCCTGTATCTGTAATCAAAGACACGCCGACGCTGGAACGTACACGTATGATAAAGGATGCGATTGAGTTAAAGACTAAATATAATACTGTAGCTATTATTTTTAAAACAATGGCAGAAGTGGAAGAATTTCGTAGCATAGTAGAACGAAAGAAAGTTAAAGGATTTAGATTTATTGGCAAAAATGATCGTGTATTTGATGCGGCAGATATATTGGTATTGCCATCATATATTGCGAAAGGATTAGAGTTTGATGCGGTGCTTGCAGCCAGAGCAAATGCAGATGTGTATACACCTGATATGCGCAATGTTTTTTATGTGGTTTGCACACGAGCATTGCACAAATTAAATGTGTATTATAATACAGAATATTGTGCTTTAGAAAATAAAAAATAAATTTGAAAAATGTACTTGACATGGACAAAAATTTATGTAATAATGTTTTCGTAAATTAGAGAGCGGAGGTGATAGTATGTCTACGGTTAGAGTTGGAGAAAACGAGAGTCTAGATAGCGCATTAAAGAGATTTAAGCGTAAATGTCAAAAAGATGGTATTATTGGTGACATTCGTAAGAAAGAGGCTTATGTTAAACCTAGCGTTAAGCGCAAGAAGAAATCAGAGGCCGCTCAAAAGCGCAATAGAAAAGGCTAATTGAGTTTGATCGCTCAGCAATCACATTTTGTGGTTGCTTTTTTTTGATGGAAAAACAAAAGAAGTTTTGTCGTATTTATTGTTATTTTGTTGTCAAAGTGTTTCCAGTGGTTTTTTTATTTATACTTAAAATTATATTGCAAACAAGAAAGGGGGGTATATGAAAAAAAGTAAAGATTTTGCCATGATGGCACAACAAGCAAGGAATAGGTTAAGCAAAAGATCAGAATTTAGAAAAACAAACAGTAGATGTATGGGGTTAAGAGCAGAAAAGAACTATCTAATTACAACCTCTGCCACTTCAATAGATGAAAAAGATAATTTATTTCTGGAACGAGTGAAACAGATTCTTCAAAATGATAATGAACTTGAAGCAATAAATTTATTGATGGATAGGAAATTATATAACACAATGAATGAAGCAGAAAAACAAAGATATGTTTTGAATCTGTCTAAAAGATTTTTAGAGGCAAAAAAATTATTAAGTATGACATAGAAAATTAAATAAATTCTTCATAAAATAAATTCGTTGAGCAAGCAAATATGCTTTGCTCTTTTGCCTCTGTGTGATAAAATATACTAGAGGCAATTATGGAAAGTGAAATATTGAAAAATTTAAATGAAGAACAGAGAAAGCCTGCAGAAACGACAGAAGGAGCGGTATTAGTTACAGCTGGTGCAGGGTCAGGCAAAACTCGTCTTTTGACTCATCGTATAGCACATTTAATAGAAGATTTGGGTGTGAATTCGTGGAATATATTGGCAATTACTTTTACCAATAAAGCGGCAAATGAAATGAAAGAACGCTTAAACAAAATGATTACAGGGGCAGAAGATGTGTGGGTTTCTACATTTCACTCTATGTGTGCTAAAATCTTAAGAAGAGATATAGATAAAATAGGCTTTACGAGTTCTTTTTCTATATATGGAGATGTTGAAAAAGACAGATTGCTCAAACGTATATTGGGGGCTGATAATACTGAATTGTCAGTAAATACGGTGGCTTGGCATATTTCTAATGCTAAAAATAGATTGCGTACTCCTGATGAATACGCTGTTGAATTAGCATATAATAGTCATTGTGATGAAATCATTGCTGCATTTAGGAAATATGAGCAAGAAAAGAAGCAAAACAATGCGCTTGATTTTGATGATTTGCTTACAAAAACTTATGATCTATTTTTACTATGTCCAGAAGTATTGGAACATTACCAGACAAAATTTAGATACATACATGTAGATGAATTTCAAGATACTAATATTGCACAGTATGAAATAGTAAAAATGCTGGCAGGCAAGTGGCACAATATTTTTGCAGTCGGTGATGAAGATCAATGCATTTATTCGTGGCGAGGTGCAGAAGTTGCGAATGTGTCTAGATTTGTAAAGGATTATGAGGGGTGCAAAGTATTTAAATTAGAGCAAAATTATAGGTCAACCAAAAAAATACTAGAAAAAGCTAATCAACTTATTAATCATAATCAGTCGCGTATAAAAAAACAACTGTGGACTGATAACAGTGATGGGGCACGTGTTGAATTTTATACAGCACCAAGTGATCTAGATGAAGCAGAATATGTGGCACAAACTATAAAACAATTACAACTCTTATATGGATATAAATTGTCTGACATTGGTGTTCTAATGAGGGTAAATGCATCATCGCGAGTGCTGGAAGAAAAGATGTTAAATTATCAAATCTCACACCAAATTTATGGAGGATTTAAATTTTACGAACGAAAAGAAATAAAGGATGTAATTGCATATTTACGTGCCGTAATAAATCCTCAGGATAGTGACGCATTAACACGAGTGTTTGCATTTCCTAAAAAAGGTATAGGTGAAGCAACAATTAGCGAACTTTTCAGAGTATCGGAATTATATCAGAAAAGTATTTTTGAAATTATGCAAACAGGTGAAGGACTGAGTGGCTCTGTAATTAAAAAAATCCAACCCGTAGTGGAGATGATTTTACATTTACAAGCAAAAAATAACGAATTAAATTTAAATGAATTTATTGAGTACCTTGTTGAACATGTAGAATTTAAAAAGGCAATAGGTGATAAAACTGAAGAAGATGTGTCAAAACAAATGAATATAGACACATTTGTACTGAGTGTAAATGAATTTTTTGATGCAAACCCTGGTATGGACTTATCAGAATTTCTTGAAACTATCACACTTATGCGTGATATTGATGAAATGGATAATGCCAATGATTATGTTACAATTATGACTGTACATTCTGCTAAAGGGCTAGAATTTAAAGTGGTATTTGTAGTAGGACTCAGTGAAGGATTATTCCCATTAATGAGAGCAATAAAAAGCAGTGATCCTAATGAATTGGAAGAAGAACGCAGATTGATGTATGTGGCAATAACGCGAGCAAAAGAAAGATTATATCTGTTACGATCATCTACAAAGTTTAATTTCGAGACTAAGAGTCTAGAAAGAACATTGCCGTCCAGATTCTTAAAGGAAATGAAAGGCGAAGACGATTTGGATGAAAACAACTTTGAGTTGCTAGTAGAAAAACGTGTTTCAAATAGAGATGAAGATTCTAGTATGTATTACGCATCTAAATCAAGTATAATATCAATGCAGAAAGCTCAACAACAAAACTCTGTTGAACCATCAACTATTAAAAAAACCAACCATAGATATAGCGATTTTAAGAAAGGAACTATTGTGATGCATCCTCATTTTGGTAGGGGAGAAGTTATTGTTGAAGTCACAGATTTCGTAGGTGGATTTGTCACAATAAAATTTGAATCTGTGGGGATTAAAACATTGTCATTAAAGTTTGCACCGCTTGAAATTATTCATTAAAAAACGCAAAATGGTATGAAAAATATTAAAATAATTATGAAAATTTGTTTATTTTTATAAATTTTGGAGAAATTATGACAAAGCAACAAGAAGAAAGAATGAAGTTTTTGTGTGAGGAAATAGAGAAGCATAGACACTATTATTATAATCTCAATGATCCAAAAATTTCAGATAAGGAATTTGATAAATTGTTTTATGAACTCGAGGATTTGGAGAAAACTACCGGAGTGGTATTTGAATATTCTCCAACAAAACGAGCTGGCATTTTGCCAATATCAAAATTCGAAAAAGTAAAACATACATCTCAAATGTACAGCCTAGACAAAGCTCAAACATTAGAGGAAGTTTCAGACTTTATTGACAGAACTGAGAAAGCGGCCAAATGTAAATTGCAATATATTGTAGAATATAAATTTGATGGTATTTCACTTGATATAAAATATGAAAACGGCAAATATATTCAAGCGCTTACTCGTGGAAATGGTATAATAGGTGAGGATGTGACAGAGCAGGTACGAACAATTAGAACAGTACCAATGGTGATAGGCTATAAAAATACAGTTTATGTTCAGGGCGAAGCTGTAATGCGAAAAAGTGAACTCATAAAATACAATAAAAATGCCAGTGAACCATTAAAAAATGAACGTAATGGTGTAAGTGGCGCAATTAGAAACTTAGATCCAAAAGTAACAGCGTCTAGAAAATTGGATTTTGTTGCATATTCAATAAACAAGATTGAAGGAACTAAATTTAACACACAAGAAGAAGTTCATGATTTCTTAAAAGCAAACAGCTTTTATGTTGGTGATTATTTTAAATTAGTTCACGGACTTGATGATATTGAAAAATGTATAAATGAGGTTGATGTTACTAAGAGGAACTTGGATATATTAATTGATGGTCTTGTTATAAAAGCAAACGACTTGAATGTCCGACAAAAATTAGGGTTTACGGATAGATTTCCACGTGGTCAAATTGCTTACAAGTTTGATGCCGAGGAAGTTGGAACCATTTTAAATAATGTTGTATGGCAGGTTGGTAGGACTGGTAAACTTACTCCTGTAGCAGAACTCGAAGCTGTGGACATTGCTGGTGTGACCGTAAAGCGTGCTACTCTAAATAATATGGGAGACATTAAGAAAAAAAATGTCAAGGTCGGTAGTAGAGTGTTAGTTAGGCGTAGTAACGAAGTGATTCCAGAGGTTATGGGAGTGCTTGAAGATATGCCAAACTCCACTCAAATACTTGAACCCAAAACTTGCCCATGTTGTGGTAATAATTTATCCCAGATTGGTGCGAACCTATTTTGTTTAAATCATCATGGTTGTCGTGATCAAATTATAAATAAACTTTCACATTTTGTTTCAAAACATGGTATGAATATTGATGGTTTGAGTGAAAGTACTTTGAACTTGTTTTATGACAAATTGGAAATTCGTACGTACGCAGATATATATAGAATCAAAGCGAAAGACATTGCCGGTTTTGAGGGGTTCAAAGATCGAAAAATAAACAAACTTTTAAACTCAATTGAGGAAAGTAAACAAGTTGATTTTTCTAATTTTATTTATGCTATTGGCATTAATGGTGTCGGTAGGAAGATGGCGCGTGTGCTAGCTAAACGCTATGGATCATTTAATAACTTAAAAAATGCTACTTTTGATGAACTAATTGAAATGGATGATATTGCCGAAATATCTGCAAATGATATATTAGACTTTTTTAAAGACCCAGTTATTATGAAAGATATAGATGAACTATTTACTATCGGCGTTACTATAAAAGATGTAGTAACTGGCGAAAAAACGTCTAATAGTTATTTTGCAGACAAGAAGGTTGTTCTTACCGGCACGCTCGAAAAATTTTCACGTGATGAAGCTATGTCTATAATTGAGAAAATGGGGGGAGAGTGTCTAACAACAGTCACATCTAGTTGCAATCTAGTAATAGCGGGAGAAAAGGCAGGCTCAAAACTAGACAAGGCTAGACAAAGGGGCATTACTATAATTAATGAAGATGCTTTTATTGATTTGCTAAAAAAAGAAGACAAATTATCATAAATTTTGCTAAACGCTTGCAATTTTAGTCTACTTGTGTTACAATATTTACGCTTTTGGAGGTATTATGTATGGCAATGATAGATCCACCTATTGATGAGTTGGTAGAAAAAGTTGGTAATAAATATGCTATTTCTTCGATTGTTTCAAAGAGGGCTAAAGAATTGATTTTAAAAAGGCCAGAGTATTTTTTTGAAAATTATAGAGTAAAACCATTAGAGGTTGCTACTTTCCAATTGGCACGTGGCGAATATCGTGGCGTAAAAGTAAAAAATGATTAGTAAAACATTTTTGTTTTTTAGTGTTATATGATAAAATGATGATAGAAATATCATCATTTTTTTGTAGGGAGTATGATAGCAAAAGTTATAGTAGATATATCCGCTAGTAAAGTGGACAAAGTATTTGATTATGTGGCAGATGATGACATAAAAAAAGGACAACGAGTGATTGTCCCGTTTGGGAAACGTAATATAGAAGGGTTTGTAATAGATACTGCAGAGTCGAGTGATTTAGATCCCAATTTACTAAAGCCCATTACCAATGTTATAGATAGTGTGCCACTTATCACACCTGCACAGATGCATATTGCAGAATTTTTAAAAAAACATATGCATATTGGTTATGCCGATTCATTTAAATTGTTTTTGCCAGCCGTATTTAGAAATGGGAAAGTAAAACCTATATTTGAAGCTGAATTGATACTCACAAATGAATTGCAAGCAAAAGAGATGTTATCGACGACTCGTTCAAATGCAAAAAAAATTATTAGCTTATTGCAATATCTTATAGAACATGGTGGGGCAAAACGCACTTATCTTAACCAAAAGTTTGGTGCCAGTGCTGTTAAAAAGATTATAGATGCTAAAATAGTAGAGGTAAAGCAATTAGAAAAGAGACGTCTGCCATCTGTACAAAATTTAAAATCAGATAGTGTAAAAGTTATACTTACAGACACGCAACAACACGTTCTCGAAAGTATTATGGATGAAAATGCCAAGTGTAAAAAATTTCTTTTGTATGGTGTAACTGGTAGTGGTAAAACCGAAGTATACATGAATGTAATTGAACAAACTATAAATGATGGAAAGACTGCCATCATGCTAGTTCCTGAAATTTCACTTACTCCACAAGTAATGATGAATTTTAAGGCGAGGTTTGGCGAGAATATTGCCTTGTTACATAGTGGATTATCGGTAGGTGAACGTTTTGATGAATGGCGACGTATCATAACTGGAGATGCTAAAATAGTAATAGGAGCAAGATCTGCACTATTTGCGCCATTGAAAAATATTGGCGCAATAATTATAGACGAAGAACATGATAATAGCTATATTTCAGAAAGCAATCCAAGATACAATACCATAGAAGTTGCGTCGTCATTGCAAGATTTTACAGGTGCAAAACTTGTGTTAGGGAGTGCTACTCCTTCATTAGACAGTTATCATAAAGCCATAATTGGAGAATATACTTTGCTTGAAATGCCGGAACGAATTAATAAGAAGAATCTTCCTCCAATTAAAATAGTCGATATGAAAAATGAAATTCTCTCTGGAAACAATAAAATTTTTTCTCGAGAGATGGAAATCGCGTTAAAAGAATGTATCGCAAAGCATAATCAGGCGATTTTATTTTTAAATAGGCGAGGATATTCTTCATACATAATGTGTAATGATTGTGGATGGCGAGCAACATGTCCTAGTTGTGATGTATCACTCGTATATCACAAAGCGGAGAATTTGCTAAAATGCCATTATTGCGATAAACGTTTTACTGTGCCATCAGTTTGCCCAATATGCGGTAGTAAATTTATCAAACATGGTGCAACAGGTACGCAAAAAGTGGTTGATGAGATACATAAATTTTTACCAGATGTTAAAGTCCTACGAATGGACAACGATACTACATCAACAAAAAATGCACACGAACAAATCTTAACTCAATTTAGAAACAAAGAAGCACAAATACTAGTGGGAACTCAAATGATAGCGAAAGGACACGATTTTCCTGATGTTACATTTGTTGGAATCTTGGATGCAGATTTATCATTACATCAATCGAGTTTTACTGCTCCTGAAAAAACATTTCAACTAATAACTCAGGTCGCAGGTCGTGCAGGTCGTAAGGATAAAGCAGGTGAAATTATTTTGCAGACATATATGCCAAGGCATTATGTATACAAAATGGCTAGTGTATATGATTATATTTCATTTTACAAACGTGAAATTAATTTGCGCGAAGTAACGAAATTCCCACCATTTTCTCGAATATACCGAATCTTAATTAGTAGTGATAATGAGGAATCTGCTCGCATATATACAATGGAAGTTGCTAGGAAAATAAAATTGTATAGCGAAGAAAGGAAAAGTACGTTAGAAAAAAATGATTTTTATTATATAGGAGCAATGCGTTCTCCAGTTAAAAAAATTAACAACAAATATAGATATCAAGTAATTTTGCGAACTCGAATAGAAAATGTTGACGAAATTACTGAAAAAATATATAATATATTGGATGAACAAAAAGACAAAAATGTCTTAGCTTTTGTAGAAGTAAATCCAAATAATATGTCTTAGGAGTTAACATGGCTATACGTAAAGTCATTTTAGTTGGTGACGAATTATTGAGGAAAGTATCAAAACCGGTTGAAACATTTGATGCTAGACTTATTGAATTACTGGATGATATGCACGACACGTTAAAAAAGGAAAATGGTGCCGGCCTTTCTGCTGTTCAAGTAGGTATATTGAAGCGTGTTTTTATTATGGAAATTGAGCCAGGACGCAGAATTGAGTGTATAAATCCTGAAATTATATCTACAAGCAAGGCCACTTGTACTATGTTAGAAGGATGTTTATCTGTCCCAGATAAAAGTGGTAAAGTAAGAAGACCCAAAGAGGTGGTCTTAAAATATTATGATAGGCGCGGAAAGGAACATATAGATAAGTTTGTGGGATTTGAAGCTAGATGTGTTTGTCATGAAAACGACCACTTAAATGGTGTTCTATACATAGATAAGATAGAACCAAACAAAAAACCGAGGGAGCAGAAATAATGAAAGTTTTATTTTTAGGTACACCTGCATTTGGCATACCAAGTTTACAAAAAATTTATGAATCGGATAAACATTCACTATTGGGTGTAATTTGTCAGCCTGATAAAGAAACAGATAGAAAAGGAAATGTTATTTATTCCCCAGTTAAAGAGTTTGCGCTGGCGCACAATTTACCGGTATACCAATTTGAAAAAATTTCACGTGATGGCGTAGATATAATAAAAAAAATTGCTCCAGATATAATGGTAACAGCATCATATGGCCAAATTTTAAGCCAAGAAATAATAGATATTCCAAAGTATGGCATTATAAACATACACGGTTCGTTACTGCCAAAATATAGAGGGGCTGCTCCCGTGCAAGCCGCTATTATAAATGGCGAAACAGAAACTGGTATTACTATAATGCGCACCGAAGCAGGACTTGACACAGGTGATATCATCAAAATGCAAAAATTAGATATTCTAGAAGATGAAACTGCTGGTGAACTTATGGAGAGATTGGGTGTTCTGGGTGCTGAATTGTTAATTACAGTACTTGGTGAAATTGAAAACGGTACTGCAACATACACAGAGCAAATGCATGTGGATGCTACTATTACAAGGAAGTATATTAAGAAAAACTCTGGGCTTAATTTTGAAAAATCTGCAAAAGAATTAAAATGCCAAATTTTAGGTTTAAACCCAGAACCTGTTGCGTTCAGTAACATATATGGTACTATGGTAAATGTATATCGTGCGAAGGTTGCACCTGATGAATATATTACAGAAGAACTAAATGGTACTATAATACCACCAACCTGTGCCCAAAGAGGCCTTTTTGTGCAATGTCATAGCAGTGTACTGGAAATTACAGAATTACAATTTCCAGGTGGTAAGATAATAACGGGCAAGGATGCAATCAATGGTAAAAAATTGAAAATTGGAGATAGATTTGAAACAAATATTATCGAATAACTATGACGAACTTATTAATATTGTTCTGTCGTTAGGAGAAAAAAAATACCGCGCTGAACAAATTGCTGAATTCCTCGCAGAATATAAAGACTTTGACGAAATGACAAATCTTTCAAAGTCCTTTCGTGATCTATTAAAATCGCAATATATCGTAAAAGTCGTATCTGTATCTGATGTTTATGAAAGTGCTGATGGCACAAAAAAATTTGTGTTACAACTCACAGATGGCGAAATTATAGAAGCGGTGCTTTTGTCTTACAAATATGGTAACACGCTATGCATATCTACACAGGTAGGTTGTGCAATGGGCTGTAAATTTTGCGTATCAGGCAAGAATGGTTTGCTCAGAAATTTAACTACTGCAGAAATGGTTGCAGAAGTGTTATGTGTTAATAACTACCTAGGGGGGACAAAGGATAACAGGATGATTACCAATATTGTTCTTATGGGTAGTGGGGAACCTCTCGCAAATTATGATAATGTAGTAAAATTCTTGCGTATTATCTCTCATCCAAAGAGCATAAATATTTCTATAAGAAACATTACTTTATCAACATGTGGATTAGTAGAACAAATAAATAGACTAAGAGAAGAAAATTTGGGATTATCACTGACATTATCTTTGCATGCTAGCACAGATACTTTTAGAAAGAAAATAATGAAGGTGGCAGACAGGTATTCTATCAAAGAACTGTTTAATGCAGTTAGACAATACCAAGAAAAGACAAATCGTAGAGTATGTTTTGAATATATAATGTTTAAAGAAAACACTACGAAAGCAGATGTAATGAGATTAAAAAAACTCAGCGAGGGTATTATATGTTTTTTCAACTTAATTCCGTTAAACTATGGGAACAATACCGGATTAGTTGCTGCAAACAAACAGGAGCGAGACAATTTTTTAAAAATGATGCTGGAAAATGGTATGACGGCAACCATACGCAGAACACTTGGGGAAGATATAAATGGTGCGTGTGGACAATTGATTGGAAAAATAAAGGAACGAAACAACCGAATAGTATCTGTATCAATCTTAGCAATTGACTATAATGACAAAAATAAATTACATAATGCAGTGCGTATTATTGAAGACTGTAATGCAGATTACATACATTTAGATGTAGTGGATGGAAAATTTGCTGTACCGAAGTCTTTTGATTATTCATTTATTTCTAAAAATATCAAAAGTAAAGTGCCATATGATGTACATTTGATGATTGATAGCCCCGGTGAAATGATAGATAAGTATATAGCATTAAAACCTAAAAGAATTGCAATACATACTGAAACACAAAACGCTAACGCTACAATATCAATATTAAAACAAATTAAAAATGCGGGAATAATGAGTGGACTGGCGTTGCGTCCTCAAACATCAATAGAATCCATAAAGGACATTTTAGATAAAAATATAAAAGAACAATTTTTGGATTATATACTAGTGTTAAGTGTAGAGCCAGGACTCAGTGGTCAAGGATTTATTGAGGGGACAGAGGATAAAGTAGCAAAACTAGCAAAATTAGACAATAATATAACAATAACTATAGATGGTGGAGTAAATATTAGCAATGCAAAAGTGCTAGCACACTGTGGTGCTAACACTTTTGTAATGGGGAATGCATTCTTTAATAACAAAACCCCAAAAGAATTGGTACAAGAGATAAAACATATTTAATTTTTCTTTACAAATAATCGTAGAAATATAGACAAAATTTTTGGTGCTTTGACACATTTTATAATCATACATTTGCTCCTTCTAAATTATAGTATGCATTGGAAAAGAAAACTGCAACAAAAAGACAGGCAATAACTTGCCTGTCTCTTTATTTATGGAATTTATTTATCTTGCTTAGAACCTTTTAGACATTTTGTGCAAACATATTCACGAGATGTCTTACCATTCTCTGTAATCTCAACTTTGTGTAAGTTAGCGTTTGAAACTCTCTTAGTTTTGATTTTAGAGTGGCTTACGTTATTCCCGGTCATTTTACCTTTTCCACATACACTACATACTCTACTCATAATATTTCCTCCAATTGTTTTTGACAACGCCTATGATAACATATTTTATATAATTTTGCAACTAAAATTTCAAATTTCTTTTAAAATATCGACTAAAATTGGGTACATGGTACAAAAAGACTTGATTTTTTGGGTAAAATAGTGTAAAATATGGAATGCAAAGAATAGTATGCTCGAATAGTGAGGAGAAAAAATGTCAGTAAGTACTACTAATTCTTATGGTAAAATCTCTGTAACAGATGAAGCTATTGCACTAGTTGTTGCTCATTCGGCGCTTGACTGCTATGGAGTAGTTGACCTGATTAATCGTAAACTAGGCGATAATATCAAAGAGTTTTTGAAAGTGCAATCTAGATCCAAAGGTGTTAAGATTATCACAATTGGCGACAGAATACATGTTGATCTTGATATTATATTGAAATACGGCGTATCTATAAGTGCTGTTGCTGAGTCGGTTAGAAGAAGTGTTAAGTATAATGTTGAACAGTTCACAGGTATGATTGTAGATGCCGTGAATATAAATGTAGTTGGGGTTAGAGTGTAGCTCGCATTTTTTGTGAGTGTTTTGTTCACTTAGGAGAGGAGAAATGACAAAAACAATAACAGGTGCCACGTTCAGAAAAATGATTATCAGTGGTGGCACATTTCTAGAAGAAAATAAAGAATATGTTGATTCACTAAACGTATATCCAGTGCCAGATGGAGATACTGGTACGAATATGACATTAACGATGAAATCCGCTATAAAAGAACTCAATATGTGTTCTAATAATAATATTGATGAATTAGCAGAAGCAGTCAGTAAAGGTGCTCTTAGGGGCGCGAGAGGAAACTCTGGCGTTATATTATCGCAGATTTTAAAAGGTTTTTGTACTAGTATTGCTAGTGAAAAGAATATAACTTCCAAAGCATTTGCCAGAGCGCTTAAAGATGGTAGTGATATGGCATATAAAGCCGTCACAGTGCCAAAAGAAGGTACCATTCTTACAGTTATTCGTGTAATGAGTGAAGATTCTGTTGTGATTGCGAAGAACACATCAGATTTGGAAGAATTTTTAAAGCAAACACTAGATAAAGGTGAAGAGATTTTAAAGCAAACACCTGAAATGTTGCCAGTTCTCAAAAAAGCTGGTGTTGTAGATGCTGGTGGCAGAGGCCTTTTAGTTATTTTAAATGGCTTTTTAAAAGTATTAATGGGTGATGAAACTAGTATTAAAGTTGAATTTGAAAATGATAAGGTAGGCGAAGGCACATTCGATTTTGCGCCAGCAAACCTTGAATATACAGATATTGCAGATATTGAATTTGCTTATTGTACCGAATTTTTCGTAGTCAACATGAACAAAAAAACCACGGAAGCTGATATTGATAGATTGCGTGAGAAATTAATGAGTATTGGCAATAGTGTTATTTGTATAGGTGATTTAAAATGTGTGAAAGTACATGTTCATACAAACGATCCAGGTATGGCATTGTCGGCTGCACTAAAACTTGGCGAATTAGATAATCTTAAAATAGAAAACATGCTTGAACAGTTTAGAGCAAGGAAATTAAAATCGGCACCTGAAGAATTAAAACCAATGGGTATGGTATCAGTTTGCGCAGGTGCAGGTCTTGCAGATATATTTAAAGATTTAATGGTTGATTATGTAATAGAGGGTGGCCAAACAATGAACCCTAGCGCAGAGGATATTGCTAATGCTTGTGATAAGGTAAAAGCGGAAACTGTGTTTGTGTTCCCTAATAATAAGAATATAATTTTAGCAGCAGAACTAGCAAAAGATTTAAGTAAACGTAAAATTATTGTTATTCCTACCATATCAGTTCCACAGGGTATTTCAGCAGCACTTGCTATGAATTTTGAAGATACTGTTGAGAATAATGAAACCAGCATGAACAACGCATTGTCAAATGTTATAACTGGTTCAGTGACTTACGCAGTTAGAAGTACAGTCATTGATGGTCTAAAACTTAAAGAAGGCGATATTATTGGACTAGATGCAAAAAATATTATTACAAAAGGTTCTAATATTGCAGACGTGACTGCCTCACTAATTGAAAAACTAAAAAATGATCAAACTATGAATGTAACATTATTTTACGGTTCCGATGTTAGCCCAGAAGATGCAGAGGCATTAAAAAATACACTTGCAAACAAATATCCTGATATTGATGTTGATGTGCATTCTGGCGGACAACCATTGTATTATTATTTGTTGTCACTTGAATAAAATAAAACAAAAGGGTGAAATTATTTCACTCTTTTATTTTGTGTATTTATATAAATGTGATATCATATTATTATGAAATTAAAGGGTATTGGTGAAAAAAGACTAAGCGAGTTATATGAGCATGGTATAAACGACATTAATGATCTAGTATCGTATTATCCAAGCAAATATATAGACTATTCAAACATTCAAAAATTTGATCCAAGAAGCAAAGAGTTGCAAAGTCTACATGTAAAATGTAGCGGTTTAGCGAATATGCTTTTTCTACCTCGTTTTTCTAGTACTAAGATTCCAATGACAGATATTAGTTCAAATAATAATCTGTTAGCGGTATGGTACAATCAACCGTATATTAAAAAACAAATCAAAATTGGTGAAGAATACTTACTATACGGAAAAATGAGTCCAACTAAATATGGCGAGTTTGTTGTTCAAAGTTACAAAGTTTTTTCTTCAGAAATGCTAAGACCAATTCCAATATATAAGCCAATAGGCAGTATTAAATCTTCAGCGATATCTACTGCTATACAAGATATATTAAGTAAAAACATATTTAAATCTGGTATACCAGAAAATATAGAAAGACAGTTTGATTTAATATCAATCAATAAAGCATACAATATCGTACATCATCCGACAAGCATAAGTGAAATTTCACTAGCAAAAAAAAGAATTGATATAGATACATATGTCAAACTTCTATCTCTAAAAGATTTACTAAACACAAAAAAAGAAAAACCCACTAAATATGTAGATTGGCAAGATGCATTTATTGAATTTAAAAAAATGATACCATTTACTTTAACCTCTTCACAAGAAAATGCTATATCAGAAATAATGACAAATATGACAAGTGAATATGTAATGAATAGATTACTAGAAGGCGATGTTGGATGTGGAAAAACTATTGTTGCGTTATTTGCAATGTATATTGCTTATTTAAGTGGTTATCAAAGTGTTATGATCGCGCCCACAGAAATACTAGCAACTCAACATTATAATCGAGCAAAAGCGTTGTTTGGTGACAAAATTAATATTTGTTTAATTACTGCAAAAACACCACTAAAAGAACGAAAAAATATCAAAAACAATTTAAAAAATGGAAAAATATCATTAGTATTTGGAACACATAGTATTTTAAGTGATGAGATAGAATTTAAAGATCTTGTTCTAACTATAACAGATGAACAACATAGATTTGGGGTGGAACAGAGAAATAAATTAAGTAATAAAAGCAGTTTTATAGATACATTGGTTATGAGTGCAACGCCAATCCCTCGTAGCCTTGCACTTACGTTGTACGGGGATTTAAACATAACAACAATACAGCAAAAACCATATGCAAATGCAAAAAGATATACACATATTATAAATACCAGAAAGGAAAAACAATTATTTGAATATATACAAAAAGAGTGTATAAATGGGAAAAAAGTTTATATTGTTTGTCCAGCAATATATGATGAAAATATGCAAAATGATATATCAAATATTGAATATTTAATAAAAAAACTAGTAAAATATGAATTTTTTTCACAAAATTTAACAGTTTTACATGGAAAACAAAATAAGAAAACCCAGCAAGAATCGATAAGTTTATTTATATCAGGGGAAAAACCGATTTTGCTTTCAACCACAATTATAGAGGTCGGTGTCGATATAAGCGGTGCAGACACAATGGTTATATATGATGCAGACAGATTTGGACTCAGCACTCTGCATCAATTACGTGGACGCGTGGGTAGAGGCGAAAACGATAGTCATATTTTTTGTGTATTAAAAGATAGCGCATCCCAATCTGCTATTGATAGACTTGAATATTTTGCCACTCACGAGAGTGGTTTTGATGTTGCGGAATATGATTTTAAAAATAGGGGAGCTGGCAGTATACTTGGAACCAAACAACATGGTGTTAGCGACTTTGATATGAATCTTAACTTTAAAGATTATGAAGTTGCGCAAAACATTTTTAAAGAGATAAAAGATAGTTATTCGGACACTATTCGCGATATTACTTTAGATGCAAGACAAAAGTACGCAAATATTATTGATAGGGTAGTTTTGAATTAAAGTGTGTAAAACTTACACACTTTTTAATTATTAAATAAAGTTTTTATAGAAATTTTCATTTTGGGCTTAATTTGCTAGACATTGTCAAAATTTTTATGCTAATATTCAAGTGTGGTGTGAAGGAGCATTTATGCGAGAATTTATCGACGAAGAAACCCTAAAGCAAGATAATATTTTGATGGGTCATAATATACCCACATATTTAAAGTTGCTTGATGCATTTGATTCTGGTGCAGACCGTGTTTGTGTGACACAAGCAACTGGCACCGGTAAAAGTTATTTGGCATTTCAATGGCTGTATGATAATGTTCTAAAAACTGATGGTAAGACAGCATTGGTACTGGATCCATTATGGAGCATTACCAGACAATTTGAATCAATATATCATGATAGATATTATTCTGAATTGGCCGAATATTTTCAGTCGTTGCGTGACTCCGTTATACCGTATGACGGACGCATCACATTCTCTCATTATGACACACTAAAGAGAATACCGCACGAACAACTATTGCAGTGTCATTTTGATTATATCGTATTAGATGAATTTCACCGTGTTGGTGCTGCTGGACGTAACGCAGCGGTACAAACTCTGCTCAACGCCAATCCTGATGCCAAAGTGCTTGGCTTATCTGCCACACCGATTAGATACCTCGATCGCATGCGTGATATGGGCAAAGAATTATTTGGAGATAATGTCATTAGTGGTACATCACTACCACAGGCCATCGAAAGTGGCATTCTTAAGTCACCAGACTATGTTCTAGGTGTTTTTTCGTATGATAAAACCATCCAACGAATAGAAAATGAAATATTAACAATTCGTGATGATACACTTAGATCTGGTTTCTTACATGATTTAAAGAAGATAAAAAAACGCGCATCATCTGCAGATGGGCTAGATAAATTACTTGCTCGCAAGATTCAGAACAAGTCCAGCAAATGCATCGTTTTTTGTACAGACACATCACAGATGTCACAAATTAGGAACCAGATAAATACTGGACTATTTAGCGGTGTAAATAGTAATGTGCATGTATATAGCATCAGTTATCTCGATGGTTGGCAAAGGGCACAACAGACTATAAATAACTATATCGCCGACAATACTACAGCCCTCAAAATAATGCTCGCAGTAGATATGTTTAATGAAGGCATGCACATACCAGGAGTTGATGTTGGCTTAATGTTTCGACCTACAAAATCACCGAATATATATCTGCAACAACTAGGTAGACTTTTGTCCGTCAGCGACACGCAAAGCACTCCAATAGTGTTTGACATTGTGGATAATTTGCAAAACGTGACAGACATCTTCGATGCATTCGACATGCATGATAATTTGACAGGCGAATCAAACAAAGATATATTTGATACACTACCTTTTACAATAGATAGTAATGATATAGAACTCACTAAATTCTTACGTGAATTTGAATCTATTGTCACATATGCTACTGCTAGTCAAGCAGAGTGGCTTAGTTGTGCTAATCGATATAGCGCACAATTCGGCAATCTAGATGCGCCATACTCCTTTGTAGATGCATCTACAGACCTCAAATTTGGAGCATGGCTCGATCGCGTAAGGCGAAATTATATACAAAACTCCGCCAATCTTGATGGTGACTTAGTACAAAAACTACAAGCTATAGATCCAGAAGTTTTCCTATATAGCCGTGAATATAATAAACAAAAGGAAGAGCACGAAGTCCTATTAGGGCTCGAGGACTACACCAATCGATTTGGTACAATACCAGTACCATATAATGCAGTGTCCGGTGCGAATCCCAAGTGTCGCATGGGTGCGATTCTCGCCAGAATCAAATTTGAAAAGCGTGTAGCTGATGAGACATTCATCCAAGATATATTAAGTATTAATCCGCACGCATTAGATACCAGAAAAGACACTAAGGCAGTCGACATTCGCAAGAATATAGAGGGGCTTCGAGCATATACCGAGCAAAATGGTCCAGGAATGATCCCAGC
>Ga0310696_10002439_pt1 | contig 24614 bp, 17 predicted proteins | sample AusTroGonzalo_MG_4_FD_203885 | JGI IMG/M metagenome (GOLD analysis project Ga0310696, IMG submission 203885) | Bovine rumen microbial communities from tropical cattle in Woodstock, Queensland, Australia - Gonzalo_02 (v2) (version 2) | ecosystem: Host-associated > Mammals > Digestive system >...
GTTCTGGGACAATGCCGCCTATCATACGGGAAACATGGAGGTCTATAAGTTGTTGCAAGACCAGCAAATGCTCGACTATAGCATCCGCTGGGCAGAGCACAATCAATGGAAAGGGGCCACGGAGCCCAATCCCGCCAATTGGAAATACAAGCAGTATGGCGAGGGTCAGGACTACGTACTTTTCGGCGACTGGCAGATTTGCTTCCAGACCTACATAGACTTATACAACCTCTCGCCTGACGAGGAGAAGGTGGCCCGTGCCAAGGAGGTGATGGGTTACGAAGCCGACTCCAAGGCTCATGACTACTGGTGGTGGGCCGACGCCCTCTATATGGTGATGCCTGTAATGACAAAGATGTATAAGTTGACAGGTGACGAGAAATATTTGAAGAAACTCTATGAGAACCTACTCTATTGTGACTCGATTATGCTCGACTACGAGACAGGACTCTATTTCCGCGACGGCAAATATGTCTATCCTAAGCATACCACTGCCAGCGGAAAGAAGGACTTCTGGGCCCGGGGCGACGGATGGGTGCTGGCTGGATTGGCAAAGGTCTTACAGGACATGCCTGAAACCTATATCCGTCAGCCGTTCTTCATCGAGAAATACACTCGTCTGGCCCGTGGGGTGAAAAACACCCAACAGCCACAAGGGCACTGGACCCGTTCGATGATGGATCCCAAACAGGCACCAGGTTATGAGACCAGTGGTACGGCCTTCTTCTGTTATGGCCTGCTCTGGGGTGTCAACCATGGTTATCTATCCAAGAAAGAGTTCGGGCCTACCATTGAGAAAGCCTGGAACTATCTCACGACTATCGCTCTGCAGAAAGATGGTAAAATCGGTTATGTGCAGCCCATCGGAGAAAGGGCTATCCCCGGACAGACCGTCGATGCCAATTCTCAGGCAAATTTCGGTGTCGGTGCCTTCCTACTGGCAGCTTGTGAATACGTTAGATACCTAGGCCGATGAACCTGTTACTGACCATCAGTCTGGCTATTGCCAACCTGCTACCGCAGGCTGACGATTCCTTCTGGCGCGACTCCATACCGCAGGAGATGCGCCAGAGCTATATTGAATATGGAGAGCAGTATCTCGGTAAGCAGTGGACGGTACTGCCATGGACAGTCTTTGCCGAAAACAAACAGACGGGCAATCGTGTGAACTACGAAGCCCAGTGTTTCGAGAAGCGTCGTCAGATGGCGGCCCTCGTCATGGCAGAGATCATAGAAGGCAAAGGCCGTTTTATGGGTGATATCATCGATGGAATGGGTAGTTTCTGTGAGGAGACATGGTGGGGCATCCCTGCCCACTATCCTAAAGCCGTGCCCCTGTCAGAATTACAAGAGGTGGATCTCTTCAATGCCGAGACTGCCAGTCTGATTGTCTGGACCAAATATATGCTAGAAAAACAATTTGATACTTACTCCCCTGACCTCAACCAACGCATAGACCAAGAAATAGAACGCCGTATCCTCCAGCCTGCTGTTGAGAAGAACTACTGGTGGAAAACGGCTGGCATGAACTGGAACCCCTGGATTTGCAGCAACTGGCTCGCCTGTGTCCTTATCTGCGAGAAGGATGAAGCTCGCAAAGCAGAGGCGATCAATCAGATCAGGAAAGCCACACAGGCATTTATCGATGCCTATCCCGAGGATGGCGGCTGCGACGAAGGTCCTGGCTATTGGGACAGGGCCGCTGCCTCGATGTTTGAGATTATGAGGCTTTTGAACTATGATTCATCAGAGCCGAAAATCCAAAAGATGGCTGCCTACGCCTACAAGACCTACATCGGCAACGACTATTGCATCTGCTTTGCCGATGCCCATGAGAACAAGGCCGTACAACAAGTGAACATCGTCTATCCCTTCGGCCTATGGCTGAACGATCAAACGATGCGAGCATTTGGGGCATACCTCGGACGGACAAGGGGCGTGCTGACGAATCCTGCTGCCCTCTACAATAAGAGTGGTAACTTCCCGACACTCGGCCGTGAACTCTTCTTCTTACGATACGTTCGCGATTTCATCGCAGAAAAGCCGAGTGAGCCATTATTAAAAGATGTATGGCTGCCAGATCTTCAGATCATGACAGCCCGTCGCGGAAGCCTGTTTGTTGCCATGAAGGGTGGCACCAACGGAGAGAGCCATAACCATAACGATGTAGGTTCCTTCATCGTCTATGCTCCCCAAGAACACTCACCTCTCAGCTCTTCACTTTCACCCCTTTTCATCGACCCTGCCGTCGGTGAATACACAGCCAAGACATTCTCCGATGACCGATACAGCATCTGGACGATGAAGTCGCAGTACCACAACCTGCCCCAGATTAATGGTATCGACCAGAAGGACGGAAAAGAATACACAGCCAAGATGATTTGTCACAAAGACGGACAATTGACTCTCGATATCGCTGGGGCCTATCCTGCTGAGGCAGCGGTGAAATCATGGAAGCGTACTGTGGCTGCGATGAAATCGGGTATTTCTGTGACCGAGAACTATGAACTCAGTGAATACCGCCAACCTACCCGTCTGATGCTGATAACCCTCGACCCAGATGCCATAAAGCGCATCCACTTCGACACAAACCAGCTCTCGGCCACTGTTGAAGATATCAGCGACAAACTCGACCCCGTGCTCCAACATATGTGGGGACCAAAGATGTACCGCATCATTCTGACGGTGAAATCGGCAAAAACCACGAATAAAATCAAATACACAATCCGATGAAGATTCTATTGTCATTATTGTGCGCCACCATATCCCTGATTGTCAAGAACACGGGTGATACCCAAAGGCAAGAAGTGGCAGAAGCCGACCTCCAGACTATATGCCAACAGTTAGGCTCAGGTACAGACGATCCACTGATTGTCAGAAACGCTTTTGGACAGGAGATGACTTACCAAAAGACCTACGACGGTAAATTGTTGCTCTATGTGGCTGTACAACCTGGGAGTGAGGCTGTCTTCACCATTGAAAAGGGAGAACCTTCATCATTCAAGTCATATGTAAAAGGAAAATGTTATCCCGAACGTGCTGACGACATCACTTGGGAGAACGACCTCGGTATCTATCGTGTTTATGGCCCAGCTCTCCAACGGTCGGGTGAACGGTCGTTTGGTACGGACGTCTGGGTGAAGAACACCCCTGAACTGGTAGTGGAACAACGCTATCAGATGCATATGTGGGGTGTCGGACAAAGAGACTCCCTGAAGCGTATCGGTCAACCCGAAGAGGCCAACAAGATCTATGTGGCTACCTCGTTTCATCACGACCACGGACAAGGACTGGACTGCTATGGTGTAGGAGCCAGTCTCGGCTGTGGTGCTCCAGCACTGATGAAAGACGGGGCATTGCTATTCCCCTATTGTTTTAAGACCTATCAGATTCTCGACAATGGTCCGCTTCGCTTTACGGTAGAACTGACCTATAACACCACTGCCGACGGTGTGACCGAACATCGTCTCATCAGTCTCGACCGTGGCTCGCATTTTAACCGCATGACAGTATGGTACGACGGTATTAAAGAGCCGATGGCACTGGCTACTGGTGTTGTGCTGCATAGCGAAGACCATCTGTTGCTCGACAAGCACTATGTGCTCTATGCCGATCCGACAGACAATCCTAAAGTCCACCAGTCGCAAATCTATGTAGGCACCCTATTCCCTGAGGGTGTTGACGATACGCTCATGCTAAAAGGTGAACTTAACCACGGCCTCGGCATCGTTCGTCAGTATCAGGGTCAGCCCTATATCTATTATTTCGGTTCCGCCTGGAGTTGCTACGATGTCCGTACAATGGTACAATGGCAACTCGTGGCTGACGAATATCTCCAGAATCTCAAAAACACATTAACAATCCGCATACAATGAAGAAAACCCTATTGCTCCTAGCAGCCCTCATGCTGCTTCTGCCTGTAGAGGCAAAAAAGAAACAGACGGTACAGCAGACCGACCGTGAGTATTGGACATCCCTCGCCTATACGATGGCCCAGCCAGTGTTGGAGAACATGGCCAAAGGTGAGTTACAGAAGAACATGAAGACCGAGTTCTCGCCTTCGTTCGACAATCGCGACCGTTCCGTGGTCTATATGGAGACCTTCGGTCGTCTGATGGCCGGTATCGCCCCTTGGCTTACCCTGCCCGATGATGACACAGCAGAAGGTCAGCAGCGCAAACAACTCCGTGAGTGGGCTTTGGCTGCCTACAAGAACTCTGTCGATCCAGACTCCCCTGACTACCTCTGTTGGGGTAAGGCCGGACAGAACCTCGTCGATGCCGCCTATATCGCCGAGTCGTTCCTCCGTGCCTGGGACACCCTATGGATGCCACTCGATGATGTTACCAAACAACGCTACATCAAAGAGTTCCAAGGCATGCGCAAGATCGACCCGCCCTACACTAACTGGTTCCTTTTCTCCTCGACCATCGAGAGTATGCTTGCCAAGGCCGGTGCCCAGTATGATGAGTTCAGGGTGAATACCGCCTGCCGTAAGGTAGAAGAGTGGTACGTGGGCGATGGTTGGTATGCCGACGGTCCCGTCTTTGCCTTCGACTACTACTCCAGTTACGTGTTCCACGCCATGTACCTCGAAACCCTCCAGGCCATGGTCAATGCCAAGGCCAACACCCGCCTCGACTATCAGAAATACTACGATCGAGCTCTGAAGCGAGCACAGAAGTTCTCACTAATTCTCGAGCGGTTCATCTCGCCCGAAGGCACCTTCCCCGTTGTCGGACGCTCCACACCTTACCGTATGGCCGTCATGCAGCCGTTAGCCCTGATGGCATGGTATCAGAAACTGCCCTCCGACCTCTCCAACGGTCAAGTACGTGCTGCCCTGACAAAGGTGTTCCATCGTATGTTCGACATCCAGCAGAACTACAACGATGCAGGATTCCTCACCATTGGCTTCTGCGGTTCACAGCCTGAGACAGCCGACTGGTACACTAATAACGGCTCGCTGTACATGACCTCGCTGGCCTTCATGCCCCTCGGATTGCCTGCCGATCATCCTTTCTGGACTGACGCCCCGCAACCCTGGACACAGGTCAAAGCCTGGGGAGGTCAGCCCTTCCCCAAGGACCACCGTTGGGCCGACGACATACAGACTAGAGACAAGTGGTAAACAGGCCTGTCACCCTGTAATCATACCAAGATTACGCCGATAAGTATTAAAAAATATGTATTATCTGCGTAATCTTGGTATTTATTAGTACCTTTGCATCGAATAAACTTTGGTCATTCTACAAGATCATTCAGATAATATGAAATACGTTTTTGAAACCCGCATGGCGGTACGCGACTATGAGTGCGACATTGAGGGCATTGTGAATAATGCCAATTACCTGCACTATGCAGAGCACACCCGCCATCTCTTCCTCCGAAGCCTCGGCGTGAGCTTCGCCAAGTTCCACGAACAGGGCATCGATGCCGTTGTCCACAGTATGAAACTGCAATACAAGGTACCTCTGCGCTGCGACGATGAGTTTATCTCCCGTCTTAACCTGAAGAAAGACGGTTTCCGTTACTGGTTCTATCAGGATATCTATCGTGCCAGCGACGAGAAACTCTGTTTCCGTGCCACTGTGGAACTCGTGTGTCTCGTAAACGGTCAACTGGCTCCCAGTCCTGAGTACGACGAAGCCTTCAAGGATTATTTGTAAGACCGCAGACCTGTATAAAGGATGAGAAAAACGGTTCTTTCAGCCCTCATGTTTGGGATGGCGTTGACGGCTCAGGCTTTGGGTGAGCATATCACCATCAACAGCCACTATATGACCATCGACGGCAAGCCCGTGGTACCTGCCATGGGTGAGGTACACTATTCCCGTATTCCATCCGCAGAATGGTTCGACGAGGTAAGAAAGATGAAAGAGGGCGGCATCACGATGATTGCCTGCTATGTGTTCTGGAACCACATCGAGGAACTGGAGGGACAATACGATTGGAGCGATCAGCGCAATCTGCGCTCATTCCTTGAAGTCTGTAAGGCTGAGGAGATGCCCGTCGTGCTGCGCTTAGGACCATTCTGTCATGGTGAGGCGCGTTGTGGCGGAATCCCAGACTGGTTGTTCACCAAGGGCTGTAAGTCGCGCTCAGAAGATCCGTTGTTCTTGAAATATGTGGAGCGGTTATATCGGCAGATCTTTACCCAGGTACAGGGATTACAATGGAAAGACGGTGGACCGGTCGTAGGGGCGCAGTTCGATAATGAATACCGAGGACATGGTTCCTATCTGATGGCACTGAAGAAGATCGCCACGGATATCGGCTTCGACCTGCCGTTCTATACCCGAACTGGCTGGCCGGAACTCGCATCGCCCGTTCCCTTTGGTGAGATGATTCCCCTTTACGGCGATTATGCTGATGGTTTCTGGGATAGAAGCATCAAAGAGGGCGTAGGCAACTACTACCAGGCCTTTAACTTCAGACCTCCCTCCAACTCCTCAGAAGGAGGAACGAATATGGGGGCTATGGATGGTACGGACGACCCCGCCAGGCTCTCGTCCCCTTTGAGGAGGTCGGGAGGGGTATACCCTTATTTCACTTGTGAATTGGGAGGTGGCATGATGACTGCCTATCATCGTCGACCGTATCTCTATCCCGAAGATGCCTACTCGATGGCAGTCATCAAACTCGGTAGTGGCTCCAACCTCTTAGGTTATTATATGTACCACGGAGGCACCAATCCTGACGGCAAACTGACTTATCTGAACGAGACGCAACGGACTATCGCCACCAACTACAACGACCTGCCTGTGAAGACCTATGACTTCCAGGCTCCACTAAACGAGTTCGGACAGAAGAATCCGCATTATTATATGCTCCGCAAACTGCACCTCTTTATGCAAGATTATGGTGAGCAGTTGGCGCCCATGAAGGCTGTTTATCCCTGTCCACAGGACACCCCTCAAGGTGATGATTCGTTCCTGAGATGGTCGTATCGAGAGAAAGATGGCAGTGGCTTTGTGTTCATCAACAACTACGAGAGATTGCAGAACCTCTCCACCAAGCGGAATGTAGAAATAGAGGCTTGCGGTGTAAAGTTCCCCAGACTAACCATCCCTGCAGGCACCGTCTGCATCTTCCCTGTTAATGTCAATGGTATCAGATATGCCACAGCCCAGTTGGTGGCCAAGCGCGACGGCAATATCTATTTGGAACAGATCAAAGGCATTCCTACCACTCTGGCTATTGGCAATAAGGTGCTGAAGAACCTGAAAGCCAAGGGACCAGAGTCGCCTGTCTATAAGAATATCTACCTGCTGACCTCTGAACAGGCTGAGCGATTGTTCTTGAAAGAAGAGGCACATAACGATGTGGCTTATCCGTCGCCAGTTATAAAGAAGGTACGCGAGGCAGGACCCCTGCGCACCATCACAATCGGTGTGAACAAGGTGGCTGAGGAACCTACTGACGAGGATTTCGAGCAGGCGGCTGTCTATACTATCGCCCTGCCAGAAGATTCTTCACTTTTCACTCGGTCACTGAGCTTGTCAAAGCGTCAATCTTCAATTTTAAACATTGACTATTGTGGTGATGTGGCACGGCTCTATGCCGATGGAAAGCTGTTAGACGACAACTTCTATAACGGTCGTCCGTTCCAATATGCGCTTTGGCGATTGCCCAAGGACTGTCGCCAGTTGGAACTCCGTATTCTGCCCTTGCAGAAGGATATGCCCATCTACTTCCCTCGTGAGGCAGACAACACCCCAGGCGAACAAGTGAACCAGATAAGAATAGAAAAATTATGAATTATGCATTATGAATTATAGCAAAGGATTTCTCTATTTCATCTGCGCCGTCTCAGCCATGGGCGGACTGCTCTTTGGCTACGACTGGGTAGTGATAGGTGGTGCAAAGCCGTTCTACGAGCTGTATTTCGGCATCAGCGACTCGCCTGTATTACAGGGTGTTGCCATGTCGACGGCCCTAGTGGGCTGTCTGGTTGGTGCGATGGTGGCAGGTGCCGCTGCCGACAAGTATGGCCGTAAGCCATTGCTGGTGACGGCAGCCGTGCTCTTTACGGTATCGGCGATTGCCACGGGCCTGTTCAACGACTTCACCTTGTTTAATATCGCCCGTTTCATCGGAGGCGTGGGCATCGGAGTGGCATCTGCCTTATCACCGATGTATATCGCAGAGGTCAGTCCTACGGAGATTCGAGGCAGGATGGTGTCGCTGAACCAGATGACCATCGTATTGGGTATCCTAGCGGCTCAGATAGTGAATATGCTGTTGGCAAGAGATACGGCCATCGCAGAAAATCAGGTATGGAATATTGAATGGGGTTGGCGCTGGATGTTCTGGGCCGAGACACTGCCCGCAGCATTATTTCTGTTGATGAGTTTCTTTATCCCTGAGAGTCCGGTCTTTTTGAGAATTAAAAATGAAGAATTAAGAATTAAGAGAAAAGAGGCGGGATTTAGCGAACTCTTCCAAAATAAGTATGGAAAAGTATTGTTATTGGGCTTGGTGATCGCTGTGTTCCAGCAGTGGTGTGGCACGAATGTCATCTTCAACTATGCTCAAGAAATCTTCACGGGTGCCGGATATGATGTAGATGGCATGTTTATTGATATTGTCATCACGGGTATCGCCAATGTCCTTTTCACCTTTGTGGCACTCTATACCATCGAGAAGTGGGGTCGTCGGACGCTGATCCTGATTGGTGCAGGAGGTCTTGGACTGATCTATCTGACATTGGGCACCTGTTATTTCCTGGAGGTGAAGGGTGTGATGATGGTGGTGCTGGTGGTAACGGCGATCTCAGTCTATGCCATGACGCTGGGTCCTGTGACCTGGACACTGTTGGCAGAGATCTTCCCCCACCGTATCCGAGGCGTGGCGATGGCCACATGTACCTTTGCCCTCTGGGTGGGCTGCTGCACACTGACATTCTCGTTCCCCTCGATGAATGCAGCCCTTGGCAGCAGCGGCACGTTCTGGATCTATAGTGCCATCTGCTTCTGTGCCTTCGTCTTCCTCTGGAGCCGCTGTCCTGAGACGAAAGGCAAGAGTCTTGAAGAATTAGAAAACGAATTAATTAAATAAATTATGGTAAAAGCATGGAGAGAGTTGGTGACAATACCAACGTATGAGGTAGGAAAACCCGAGAAGAACCCGATTTTCTTGGAAAAGCGTGTCTATCAGGGTTCAAGTGGTGTGGTTTATCCTTACCCTGTGATTGAGTCGATCAGCAACGAGAAGGTCGACAAGGAATATAAGGCCGTTTATATCGAGAACGAGTATATCAAGGTGATGATCCTGCCTGAGTTGGGCGGACGCATCCAGATGGCTTACGACAAGATCAAACAGCGCCATTTCGTCTATTATAACCACGTCATCAAACCTGCATTGGTGGGTCTTGCAGGACCTTGGATCTCTGGTGGCATCGAGTTCAACTGGCCTCAGCACCACCGTCCCAGTACCTTTATGCCTGTCGACTGTACCATTGTGGAGAATGAAGACGACTCTGTGACCGTCTGGGTGAACGAGATGGAGCGGATGTTCCACCAGAAGGGTATGGCGGGCTTTACGCTGCGTCCTGGCTGCGCCTATCTCGAGATTCAGGGTAGAGTTAGTAACCGTACGAATCTGCCGCAGACCTTCCTTTGGTGGGCCAATCCTGCCGTCGAGGTGAACGATGCCTATCAGAGTGTGTTCCCACCTGATGTAAACGCCGTGTTCGATCATGGCAAACGGGCTGTGTCATCGTTCCCCATCGCCACAGGTACCTATTATAAGATGGATTACTCGGCTGGCGTGGATATCTCGAACTACAAGAATATCTTCGTGCCGACGAGCTATATGGCCGTGAATTCGGAATACGACTTTGAAGGCGGCTACGAGAACGATACGAAGGGTGGCATGTTGCATGTGGCCTCGCACCACTTCTCACCTGGTAAGAAACAGTGGACCTGGGGTAATGGCGACTTTGGCCGTGCCTGGGATCGTAACCTGACGGACGAATACGAGGACAAAGGCTTCCGACCCTATATCGAACTGATGGCTGGCGTCTATACCGAAAACCAGCCTGACTTCTCGTGGCTCATGCCCTACGAGGAGAAGCAGTTTGTGCAGTATTTCATGCCCTATCGCGAAATCGGCATCGTGAAACAGGCCTCGAAGGACTTCGTGATGAACATCGAGGAGACAGCCGATGGCAAGGCACAGTTCAAGATTCTGGCCACCTCGAAGCAGAACGTAAGAATTATTCTCGACGGCGAGGAGGGCGAAGAGTATTATAACAAGGTAGTAACATTGAGTCCTGAAGAGGTGCTCGTGGAAACGGTGGAGACTGGCGAAGAACATCTTGCTGATCTTCATCTGATCATCGAACGGGCTGACGACTCGAGACAATTCCCGTTGCTGGAGTGGTATCCAGAGCCCGATGAGATCCGTCCCATCCCTGATGCCGCAGAGGCTGCCCTCTCGCCACAGGATACCAAAACCATTGACCAGCTCTACCTCACAGGTCTTCATTTGGAGCAGTACCGTCATGCTACGTGGTCTGCCCTCGACTATTACGAGGAGGCCCTGCGTCGCGATCCGATGGACTATCGCTGCAACATGCAGATGGGACTCTGGTATCTGCGTCGTGCCCGTTTCGAGAAGGCAAAGCCTTATCTGCAGACGGCCGTAAAGGTGCTGAAGCGTCGTAATCCCAATCCCTACGACGGTGAGCCCATCTTCTATCTAGGCATCGTCAATAAGTTCCTGGGCATTTTCAAGGAGGCCTACGATTGCTTCTGGAAGTCCACATGGAACAAGGCCTGGGCTGATGCCGGCTACTTCGAGGCGGCCTGTATCAGCATCTCCGACGAACGCTGGGAGGATGCTCTCGACGAGCTGGAGCGCTCGCTCATCAGTAACAGCCATAACCACAAGGCCCGTGCCATGAAGGCCGTCGTCTTGCGTAAGTTAGGTAGAAAAGACGAGGCGCTCGCCTGGATTCAGGAGAGTTACAAGATTGATCCCTTCAACTATGTCTGCATGGTGGAGGAACACCTGCTCACGGGCAGCAACGAGCCGCTAGAGCGCATGGTGGAACTGATGCACGGCAATATCTACAATTACCACGAGACGGCCCTCGACTATGCCCAGGCTGACCTGAGCGACGAGGTGAAGCTGGTGCTTCAGACGGCCATCGACCATCAGGTGGAGGAATCACCCCTTACCTATTATTATCTGGCAGTATATGGCAGTTCGATGGCCGATTCGTTCGACTATCTGGAGAAAGCGAAGGCTGCCGATCCTGCCTACTGCTTCCCCAATCGTCTGGAAGACGCCTACGTGCTTCAGACCATTGGCATGATGCCTCTGCTGGATGCCCGTGCACCCTACTATCTGGGCTGCCTCTACTACGACAAGCGCCAATACGATCTGGCCGTGTCCTGCTGGGAGCGTTCGGCCAAAATCAATCCCGACTTCCCCACCGTTTGGCGTAACCTGGCACTGGCCAAGTTCAACAAGGAAACTAACGATAGCGAGATCAAGACCAACCGTATCGACTGGATAGCGAACATGATGACCGATACCATGCAGGCTGCTGCCAATAAAAAGCCGTTTGAGGAAGTCATGCTCAAGGAAAAGACACCTCAGGACGAGGCTGTGGAGATGATGGAGCGTGCATTCCACCTCGACGAGACCGATGCCCGAATGCTGATGGAACTCGACCAGCTTTACAAGCGTCTGCATCGTCCGCATCAGGAGCGTCTCGACCTCCTGCAGAAATATCCAAAACTGATCCAGCAGCGCGACGATCTTGTGCTTGAGGAAATCACACTATTGAATCAATTAGGTCGCTACGAGGAGGCCATGACGAAGCTCGACGCCCACCAGTTCCATCCTTGGGAGGGTGGCGAAGGCAAGGTTCCCGCTCAGTATCAGATCTGTCGAGTGGAACTCGCTAAACAAATCATGAGCCAACAGCCAATAGCCAATAGCCAACAGCTACAAAAGGCCATCGACCTTCTACAGGCATGTCTCGAGTATCCCCACCACCTTGGCGAGGGCAAGCTCTACGGAGCCCAAGAGAACGACTTCTACTATCTCCTTGGTATCGCCTACGATGCCCTTGGTCAGAAGGATAAGGCCCGTGATTGTTGGGAAAAGGCCACCAAAGGTCCTCAGGAGCCCGCTGCCGCCATGTATTACAACGATGCCAAGCCCGATAAGATATTCTATCAGGGAATGGCTTTGTTGAAACTCGGACGTGACGACGAGGCCCACGGACGCTTCTATCGCCTCATCAACTACGGCAAGCAGCACGTGTTCGAGCATCAGACGATGGACTATTTCGCTGTCTCCCTGCCCGATCTCCTCATCTGGGACGATAGCCTCGACACCAAGAACGAGATCCACTGCAAGTACATGCTCGCCCTCGGCTACTACGGCATGGGCGACAAGGAAAAGGCCCTCAGATACCTCTCCGAAGTCGAAGATCTCGACAATAATCACCAAGGTATCCAGCAATTCCGCACGCTGATAGAAGCCTTCTAACGGTCGGTTTCCCCTCCTAAGTTAGGAGGGGCTAGGGGTGGTCTGAACAACGGCTTCCCCTATGCTTCTTAAGCCGCCTTCTAAGGTAGTAAACGATGCCTAGTCACACTGTTGGAGATGCCTGTTATACCCCCTAAACAGGCATCTCTTACTCTGTTACTAAGCATCCTTTACAGTCGTGCAAGGCATCTCCAACACCCTTAACAGGCATCGTTATAAACGTACCCCCGATTTTGCTATCTTGGGATAGCAGTTTATTAATATTTTTGCACCATGTGGGTATTTTTGGCCAAGACCTCCCATACTCTTCGAAAACATCTGTGTTTATCGGCATTTCAGCACGGGAGGTCTTGTTTTAAGACCTCCCATACACCTCCCATAGACCTCCCTTTTCTCTCCCGTACACTAAAACAAAAGATAAAGGATGTGTGACGAAAATCATGAGTTGTCTATTGCAAGTTTCTCGAATTTTCCATTCTTATGTTATAGAAAATGTGTACCTTTGCAGAAAAAAATAGAAGCATGGATAAAGAAGAGAAATACCGTTTGCTGACAGAGCAGATACGTAGCCTGATTGAGGGCGAGAGGGATATGGTGGCTGTGATGGCCAATGTGGCGGCAGCCATTCACGAGACGATGGGATTCTTTTGGACAGGGTTCTATCGGGTGATAGGCAAAGAGCTGGTGCTGGGGCCATTCCAAGGACCTGTGGCCTGTATGCACATCCCTTTGGGAAAGGGCGTATGTGGGGCAGCCTGGCAGCGCAAGGAGACGATCGTTGTGCCTGATGTAGAGCAGTTCCCTGGCCATATCGCCTGCAGCAGTCTATCGCGCTCGGAGATTGTCGTTCCCCTATTCTCGAAAGAGGGCGAGGTGACAGCTGTGCTCGATATCGACAGCAAGGAACTGGCAACGTTCGATGACACAGACCGTCGCCATCTGGAAACCATTTGTCGGCTTTTCGAGTCTTTATAACTCCTTAACTCTTGGCAAAACCAAGGGCAAGAACGCTTACTTTGACATGGCCTGCCTTGCATAGTTCCTTGGCACAGGCGATGATGGTGGCACCTGTGGTGACCACATCGTCGATGATGAGCAGATGCTTGCCCTGAATGGTTGCAGGATCTTTCAGTTCAAAGACTCCCTCTACATTCTCGTTGCGCTCCCAACGCCCTTTGTGGGTCTGACTCCCTTCAAAGGCATTGCGTCCAACGACCTTATTATAGATAGGCAGACTGGTGATTTCGCTGATGCCACGGGCTATCTCCAGACTCTGGTTGTAGCCTCGTTGCCGTTGACGCTTCTTAGCCAAGGGTACAGGGACAATAGCATCGATTCCATCGAAGAATCCAGAGGGTTGCAGCTCTTTGGCCATGAGCCGACCCATGATTTCTCCAATCTCAAGGTGGCCTTTGTATTTCAGTTCATAGAGGATGTTTGCCGTCTCAGAATGGGCCTCATAATAGAACAGGGCTGTGGCGCGCTCGATAGGTAGTTGATGCCAGAACAACTTGGCCATCTCGTTCTCGTAGGGGTTTCGATGGAAATCTGTTCGTGGCAGATGGAGGTTGCATCTGGAGCAGATGATTTCTTCGCTGACAGTCAGCCTTTGGCCACATACCACACAGAGCCGAGGAGAGATCAGATCGAGCAGTCTGCGCCAGAAACTAATCGGTTTCATCGTCTATTTCCTCTATATCGATGTCATCTACATTCAGACATTGACGGATGATATCGAAGCCAAAACCACGTCCGAGGGCGAAGCGAACGAGTTTCTGGTTCAGCTCATAATCGCTCTCGGCCTTGATGCTCTTCCGCTTCTGTTTCAGCAGAGGACGGAGCACGTCGAGATATTCCTTCTCATCGATTTCATCGAGCACACGCTGCTGGATATCCGCATCGATATGCTTCATCCAAAGAGCCTGCTGCACCTTTCTACGGCCCCACTTGTTGTAACGGATCTTGTCCTTCACAAAGGCACGGGCATAGCGCTCATCATCGATGTAACGTTCCTTGACAAGACGAGCAATGATACGGTTTTGTGCCGTTTCATCGAGTTCCCAGCGCCTCATCTTATCACGCATCTCCTGTTGACAGTGCTCTGCCTGAGCACAGAGGGCAGCCAATTGTAGATAAGCCTCCTGTTCTGTGATTTCTTTTTTCATATCTTCTTCATAGTTTTAAGGAATCTTCGTTTGCCGAACTGGTCACAGCGGATTTCCGTTTCAATGAAACCAAGGGCTTCAAGATAGGCGCTGACTTCATCGGCCGTCAGGGGATTGAGTTCGAAATAAAGCCATCCTCCTGGTTTGAGGGCTATGGATGCATAATCGCCAATACGCTTATAGAATAGTGCTGGATCTTCTTCTGGGCCGAAAAGGGCTTCGTGGGGTTCATAGTCCAGCACGTTTTGAGCCATTCCATCGGCCTCCTGGTTACATATATAGGGCGGATTACTGACAATGAGATCGTAATGAGGGGTAATAGGTAATAGGTGAGAGGTGAGAGAAAGATTGAGGGCATCGCGATGTTCGAAGGTGACTTTGGCACCAAGCCGCGATGCATTCTCAGCAGCGATACGCAGGGCATCGTCAGAGATATCCCATGCCGTAACCTTGGCTTCAGGCATCTCCAATGCCAAGGTGATGGCGATACATCCGCTGCCAGTGCCAATGTCGAGAATATTAGCATCGGAATGACACGGAATTTCACGGATGTTCCGTATCTGACCATGTAAATCTGTTGAAAGAATCAAACGACAGAGTTCTGCTGTTTCTGGCCTTGGGATGAGGACACCAGGCTCCACATGAAACTGTCGCCCGCAGAAGTCTGCCACACCTATTATATATTGTACAGGCTCGCCTTTTTCCAGTCTGAACATGTTTTTTTCCAGTTCCGTTTGGTCGTTTGCGGATAATTCCGTAACTTTGCCGCACAGAATATCAGCCCACGACAAGCCAAAGCGCACGTCGAGCACCCAGCGGACGATGGCCTTTGCCTCGTCAACTTCATAAAGTGGAATCAATCTGTGCCAGAGTTCTTCGTAATTCATAGTGCAAAGATACTAATTAATTAAGAATTAAGAATTAAGAATTAAGAGTTTTTTATGAGTGAAGACGAAAAATATATGCGCCGTTGTATTCAGTTGGCCCGTAACGGACAGCAGAATGCGAAGCCCAATCCGATGGTGGGGGCAGTGATTGTGAGTGCTGACGGACGAATCATCGGCGAAGGCTATCATGTGCGCTGTGGTGAGGGGCATGCCGAGGTAAACGCTTTTGCCTCAGTACAGCCAGAAGACGAGGCCCTGCTGTCTGGAGCCACGATGTATGTCTCTTTGGAGCCTTGTTCGCACTATGGCAAGACCCCACCCTGTGCCGATCTTATTATTAAGAAAGGTGTACGACGGGTGGTCGTGGGCTGCATCGACGAATTTGCCGAGGTTCAGGGCCGTGGGATCCAAAAACTCCTTAATGCTGGCATCGCTGTAGAGGTAGGCGTATTAGAGAAAGAATGCAAAGAGCTGAATCGTCGTTTCTTCACATTCCATCGGGAAAAACGCCCCTATATCATCCTGAAGTGGGCACAGACAGCCAATGGCTTTATCGACGACCATTTCAAGCCTGTGCAGATCTCCAACGACTTTACGAAGATGCTCTCCCATAAGCTCCGTGCTGAAGAGGATGCCATCCTGGTGGGACGAGTCACAGAAGAGCGCGACCATCCGCAACTGACCGTCAGGGAGTGGCGAGGACAGAATCCCAAACGACTCGTCATCGACCGTAGTCATCCGCTGAATCTTGAGAGCCTCCATGCCCATAACATCCAGTCGCTCATCGTAGAGGGAGGCGCCCAGACACTTAACTCCTTCCTGAAAAAAGGCCTGTGGGATGAGATCCGTGTGGAGACGAACCTCTCGATGACTGTCAGCGACGGCACCCGTGCCCCACAATTGCCTGCTGAGGCAATCGTCATCGAGAACCAAAGGTATGGCGATAACCAGATCATGACCTATCGCCGTCGATAGTTAAGCGTCATGTTACAAGAAACAAATAGCCCCTGGAGGTCAGACCTTCAGGGGCTATATATATTAATAAGGTGTAGCCTTACTTGATGAGAGCCTTGCGGGCTGCTGCGATCTGATCCTTCATATTTGTCATCTGCTCGCTCATTTCAGCAACAGTAGTGGCATTGAGGGCAGAGAGAGGAGCGATAGCCTGAGCTACGGGCTGGATGTCGGGATCGTACTGAGCCAGACGGTTGACAGCATCCAGAATCAGAACGAGTCGGAAGGTAACGTTAGCAGCAGCCTCATCGGTGAAGGGGCTCAGGAACTTGTCCTGGGTCTGGCTGATAACGTTGAGCTGCTCAACGAGAGCGGCAGAGGCAAGCTGCCAGAAGTAGTTGATGCGACCGTTCTTCTCCATCTCATCATAGAGGGTAGATGTGGTCTCAAAGATGGTACCTGCGTCATCGATAACCTTGAAAGAGGGATCGTTGATGTCGGCAGCCAGTTTGGTGATAGCCTTCTCATAGTCCTCTGTAGGCATCTCATAGAGTTCGGCAACCTTCTTGTCGACACTGAGGGCGCTCAGAATACGATACTTCTCAGCGAGGGTAGTTGCCTCGTCAGCCACATTGGCAGCCAGCAGATAGTCGGGCTTAACCTGCTTCTCTTCCTTAGAGAGCTCGATACCGCCGTCCTTGGTGGTCTTAACGAAATTGGGCTGGTCAATCTTGCTGAACTCAGCGGCGATGCTGTCAAAGTGCATCTTGATGCTGGCTTCGATCTGTTGCTGTTCGAAACTCTTTACTACAGAGTCAGCCGACTCTGCATTCTGTGCGGTCTTGTTACCGCATGCTGCAAAAACGATTGCTGCGAAAGCTGCAGCGAAAATTGATAATTTTTTCATTTGCTTTTTGTAATTAATTTAATAATAAAAGTATTTAAATATAGTTATTTTCTAATGAGTTTACCTGGCCAGTCTCTCATGAGGAATATTGTCAGGATGACACACATCAGCAGCAACACGGAGATATTGAACCACAGTGTCTTGATGTGCCAGGAACCAACGACCTTCTCACTACTGTAGAAAGGTGCACGACCACATTGGCTGCGGGGTGTCAGGAAGATGGTGCTCATACGAGGCACGAGATGGCCGTCGATGACATCGAGCATCCGCTTCTGATCGGCTCCAATCACACAGTCCTCCAGTTTGATATTATAGTTGTCGCGCTTCAGTTGCAGGATGTTCTCCTTTCCCTGTTCACGAATCATCTTCGACATCATGGCATCGGCCTTGAGCGTAACTTCGTTTCCACGTTTGGCCAGTATATTCTCTGCCTCTTTCAGATAATCATAGAGCGAGGTGTAAGAATAATCTCCCTGATAGGGCTTCATCTGACAATAAGCGGTGATCTCAGGCAGATTCATGCGGATAGTCTCCATGTGCATGGGATCGACGGGCTTGCCTTTCTTCTCCTCATCTTTCTTCGTTTCCAATTGGGATTGAAGTTCATTGAGGAATCCCAAGAAATAATACTGGTTCTCGTACTTCTGCTTGTCGAGTTCAAAGAACGGAGCCTCGTAGAGGTTATCTGTATACGACGTGACAGCCAGTGCTTCGTAAGACCAGCGCGAGGGGATGATATCGCCTATCAAGGGCACATTACCTGTGGTGCTCTTAGGTGTCAGGTCGGAGAAGCTGACCACCAGTCCGCACAGCAGAATCTGGGGAATCAGCAACATGGGGATACTGATATAGATAGCCACGACAGAGTTCAGACACTGCGACAGCAACAGACCCATGAGGTTGGAGAGGAAGGCTGTGACAAAGAGAATCAGCCACCACTCGGCAAAGAGTCCGTGGAGTCCCATGATGGTGTTACCTACCAATATAAAGAGAAGTGTCTGTATCAGTGAGACGCCAGCCATATAGATAATCTTCGACCAGATATAACTGCCGTATGACAGATGCAGGAAACTCTCTCGCTTCAACAGCGCACGATCCTTGATAATCTCTTCTGCACTACCACTCATGCCGATGAAGGTTGCGACGATGACTGCCATGAAGAAATAGCTGACAAGGTTCTTGTTGTCCATCACCGTATAGCCTTCGGGAGGTGCATAACGAGTCAGCAGGGCACAGACAACGGCCAGCAAAGGAGCCTCCAACAGTGTGATACACAGATATTGTATGTTGCTGATCTTCGTTCGGATGTTGCGTCGCAGGAAGATGGCAAACTGTTTCAGCACTCCTGGCTTCTTCTGGTCTGAGTGAGGCACATCGCTGACAGCTGGCTGAGGCAACTCAGGACGGTTGCTCAGATACAAATTATGCCACTGTTCTGGTGTAACCTTTCGCTCGTCGGACATTTCGCCAGTATTGTTGAGAGCCTTCTCGTCGATGATATTGAGGATCACCTCAGGATTCACATTACCACAAGTCGGACAGGCACTGGTCTCTGCATCGGCATAGGCCGCAGCCTCCTTGAAATAGGTAATAGCGTTGATGGGATTGCCGTCATAAACAGGATAGCCACCCTTGTCCAACAGCCACAGACGGTCGAAGAGTTTATACACATCACTTGACGGCTGGTGGATATTCACAATGATCAACTTGCCCTTATAGGTCTGCTCCTTCAAGAGGTTGATCACCATCTCCGTATCGCTTGACGACAGACCCGATGTGGGCTCGTCGAGGAAGAGCACGGCTGGCTCGCGAATCAGCTCCAAGGCGATGTTCAATCGTTTGCGCTGACCTCCAGAGATATATTTGTTGATGGCAGAACCCACCTTCAGATCCTTGATAGCGTCGAGACCCAGGTCCTTCAGAGTCTTCATCACTCGGAGGTCGATGTCCTTCTCAGACATACCTTCGAAGCAGAGCTTGGCTGTGTACCAGAGGTTCTGATAAACCGTCAGTTCTTCGATGAGCAGATCGTCCTGAGGCACAAAGCCTATCAGACTCTTGGCCTCTGGCTCAGCGATATCGTGGCCATTGATGGTGATGGTACCTTCTTGGGGCCTCATGCTGCCATTGAGCAGAGAGAGAAGCGTGGTCTTTCCTGTTCCTGAGCCTCCCATGATGGCCAGCAGCTCACCACTCTGAAGCGTGAAACTGAGGTTATGGGTACCATTGTTGCTGTTGGGGAAACGGAAATTGATGTCTCGACCACAGAACTCCACATGATGGTTCTTGTCTTCTTCATGACCATTGGCCTTGTTGTAGGCACGAAGGATCGTGGAGTAATAGACAGGCTTTCTGTCCTTGCCTTTCAGCACACTACTCTGCAGCCACACCTGGAAACAACCTGGCAATACAGGCACATCATTCAGCATCACCGTGTCAGAGCCCATATAGGTAAAAAGCAACATGCCGGAATGGGGATCCATCAGGGTCTTCAACTGCCCATTAGTGCCCTCCAGCTGATGCAGCATCACCTGCTCCGTCTCACGATTTTCGACAAAGTCGGCGAAGATCTTAAACTGTCCTTCTGGTATCTCCAGCGTCTCTACCATAGCTTGGAACAGGTCATCACCATGACCCTCCTTGTAGCCACAGAACTCCATCAGTCGGAGCAGCAACAGAGACTTCTCGCTGGCTTTGATCTTTCCGTGCAAGGCGGAACAGATCGAACGAACGCTGTCCTGAGTGTCAAGAACATCGTCATCCATCAGATCGTACGTACTCCTAAGGTCTTCATAAAAGCCTAAATAGGAGTCGATGTTACGGATACCGAATTGGTGGCGTAAATAGTTGACTAACATGGTTTTAGCCCATGCTTCATCCACTTGCTCTTTCTTTCCAAACAAAGCAAACAGACTCAGGAAACTGGATAATAGAATATCAGTCATCTTCTTGCAGCGTAGTTATAACTTAGGTAAAATTGCAATTTTGCTTGCAAATTTAAATAAAAAAAAAGAGTCTGCTTTCGTTATTAGGGTTAAAAAGAATTAAAGTGCCGTTTTTATGTTACAAAACGGGCGAAGCCGTTAATTCTTTTCTCACCTCTTCGAGGATATCCAAAAGCTCCGTCATGGTCTCTGCTCGCAGCATGGCGATACGAGTCTGACGGAAGTTGGGGATGCCTTTGAAGATGGGTGTAGCAGCCAGATGGCGACGAGTGTGGAGAATGCCTCGTTTCTCGTCGATACGCTCCACATTGATACGCAGCAGCTCTTCAAGAATGTCAAGTTTCTCGTTGAAATCGAGGTTTTCGCGACTGAAGATCCAAGGACAGCCAAAGGTGGCTCGACCAATCATCACGGCATCGACGCCATATTCGTCGAAAGCCCTGTCTGCCTCGTCGAGGGAGTGGATGTCGCCATTGCCTATAATAGGAATATGTATGCGAGGGTTGCGCTTCACCTCGCCAATAAGCGTCCAATCGGCATTGCCAGTGTACATCTGACTGCGAGTCCTTCCGTGGATGGTCAGCGCCTGGATGCCACAGTCCTGCAACTGCTCAGCCAGTTCGGTAATGATCAACTGCTCGTGATTCCATCCCAAACGGGTCTTTACTGTCACAGGCAGTTTCACGGCCTGCACCACCTTCTGCGTGATCTCCAGCAGCTTGGGGATGTTCTGCAGCATGCCTGCCCCAGCCCCCTTGCCAGCCACTTTCTTCACAGGACAGCCGAAGTTCAGGTCGATGAGATCTGGTCCAGCCTGTTCTACGATCTTCGCTGCCTCGACCATCGCATCAACGTCGCGACCATAGATCTGGATACCCACTGGACGCTCCTCATCGCTGATAGTCAGTTTCGAGATGGTCGACTTCACATCGCGAATCAGGGCCTCAGCACTGACGAACTCCGTATACACCATCGCAGCTCCGAACCGCTTGCAAAGCATTCGGAAGCCAATGTCCGTCACGTCCTCCATCGGAGCCAGGAACACAGGGCGCTCGCCAAATTCTACGTTACCTATCTTCATTTCGACTGCAAAGGTACTTAAAAAACAATAAATGAAGGGCGTTATTAAGAAAAAAGATTTGTTTTCTTTGTTTTCCCTTAGAGAAAACGATGTATTCCCTCAGGGAAAATAATGTATTCTCTCAGAGAAAAGAGCGTTTTCTCTGAGGGAAAAGAACGGAAAACGGCAAGATAGAAGATTTCTTGCCTTTTTCTTGTTGGTATCAAAAAGTTTTATTACCTTTGCAGCCAGTTATACTTAAAACTTGTATGAAGAACCAGAACGATGGAACAATTACTTCATTATGTGTGGAAGCATAAGCTGTTTCCACTGAGGGAGCTGCAGACGAGCGACGGACAGACCGTCGAGGTGATCGATTCAGGACTGCATAACAAAAATGCAGGGCCTGACTTCTTTAATGCGAAAGTCAGGATCGGACGAACGCTTTGGGTGGGAAATGTGGAGATCCACGACAAGTCGTCGGACTGGTATCTGCATGGCCACGACAAAGACAAAAACTACGACAATGTGATCCTGCATGTGGCTGGGGTGCTCGACGCTGAGGTGATGAACACCAACGGCGAGTTTATCAAGCAGATGCAACTCGACGTGCCAGACAATGTCCGTGAGCACTACGACGAACTGCAGAAGACGGATAGTTATCCGCCCTGCTACAAAGTGATCCCAGATCTGACGAAGTTGATGGTTCACTCTTGGATGGCAGCCTTGCAGACAGAGCGTCTGGAGCAGAAGACAGAGGCCATCCGAAGAAGGGCAGAGCAATGTGGAGGCTCGTGGGAAGATGCTTACTTCGTGACGCTGGCCCGTAACTACGGCTTTGGCATCAATGGCGACGTGTTTGAACAGTGGGCACAGAGCATTCCGCTCGACGCTGTGAGCCACCATCGCGACGACCTCTTCCAGATCGAGGCGATCTTCATGGGACAAGCAGGACTGTTGGAGTTGGAGGCTGTGCCAGAGTATTATCAGAAGGACGCACTCAACGAGGGCTACTTTGCCAAACTGCGCAACGAGTACCTCTATCTGGCCCACAAATTCTCGATGAAACCGATAGATTTCCACCTCTGGCGGTTCCTCAGACTAAGACCTCAGAACTTCCCCCACATCCGCATCTCGCAGTTGGCTAACCTCTACTATCAGCAGAAGGCAGGACTGAGCCAATTGGTAGAGTGTGAGACCATCGAGCAACTGAAAACGCTCTTTTCATCGCATGTCACACCCTATTGGGAGACACACTACACCTTCGGCTCTGTCAGTTCGAAGACAGAGAAGCATCTGGCCTACGGCTCGCTGAACCTGTTGATGATCAACACAGCCATTCCGATGCTGTTCGCCTACGGACGCCATCGCTCGAAGGAGGTGCTCTGCGATCGGGCCTTCGATTTCCTGGAGCAACTGAAGGCTGAGAACAATTATATCATCCGCATGTGGCAGCAAGTGGGCCTCCCCGTCCAAACGGCAGGTGACTCGCAGGCCCTCATCCAGCTCAAGAAAGAGTATTGTGACAAGAAGGACTGCCTCCGCTGCCGCTTCGGATACGAATATTTGAAAAGGTGAAATGGTGAAAAGGTGAAAAAATGAATATTATGGAACAGGAAATATTTTATGCGATGGCGCTGACGCGCTTGACGAACTTTAATTACCAACAGGCACTGGAACTGTATCGTGCCATGGGGAGTGCACAAATGCTGTTTGAACACAGGAATGACATCGGAGACATTCTGAAGGACTGTTCGCCACGACTGATGGAAGCCCTGAAAGACTGGGACGAGCCCATGCGACGGGCAGAGGCCGAACTCCGTTTTATGGAGGAGCATCGTGTCAGGGCCATCACCCTGAATAGCGATGACTACCCACAACGACTCACGGAGTGTCCTGATGCACCTATTATTTTATACTACTCAGGGAATGCCGACCTGAACCAAGCCAAGGTCATCAGCGTCGTGGGCACTCGCCAGATCACAGTCTATGGGCAGGATCTGATTCGCCGATTCATCAGTGAGTTGAAAAAGTTCTGCCCTCAAGCGCTGATAGTCAGCGGTTTAGCCTACGGTGTGGATATCAATGCCCATCGTCAGGCCTTGGAGAATGGCTATGAGACAGTAGGAGTCTTGGCACACGGACTGGACCAGATCTATCCCTATCGCCATCGTGAAACAGCTGCAGAGATGCTGAATCATGGTGGACTGCTCACGGAATTCATGAGTCAGACGAATGCCGACAAGCCCAACTTCGTGCGACGTAATCGGATTGTGGCTGGTATGGCGGATGCTGTGATCCTTGTGGAGAGTGCTGCCAAAGGGGGAGGCCTCATCACAGCAGAGATCGCACAGAGTTATGACCGTAGCGTGTTTGCTTTCCCAGGCAATGTGGGCCAGCCCTTCTCAGAAGGTTGTAACAATCTGATACGCGACAACGGGGCAGCCTTAATCTCCAATGCCCAAGACTTCGTGAAGGCGATGGGCTGGATGGATGAGTCGCTCAGACAACTTGCGAATGCCGATGGAATCGAGAGAAATCTCTTTCCTGAGCTCACTCCAGAAGAGCAACAAGTGGTCGATCTGCTGCAACAGACCAACGACCTGCAACTGAATATCATCACCGTGAAGACGGGTATCCCCATAGGACGCCTGACGGCCCTACTCTTCCAACTGGAGATGAAGGGCATGGTGAGGCCGATGGCTGGAGGCATGTATCATCTGATGCTGTGAAATAATCGTAATAATGTAAAATTAATCATACAAGCTGCACATTATATAAAAATAATAAGTAAATTTGCAGCGTTTTAATTAGAACGCATTATGAAGATAGCTTTAATCGGCTACGGCAAGATGGGTAAGATGATCGAACAGATAGCCCTTGACCGTGGTCATGAGATTGTGAGTATTATTGACATCGACAACCAACAGGACTTCGACAGTCCGGAGTTTGCTTCGGCTGACGTGGCCATCGAGTTCACAGCCCCTCAGGCTGCCTATGGCAACTACCTGAAGGCATGGGCCAAAGGCGTGAAGGTGGTCAGTGGTTCGACAGGTTGGATGAAGGAGCATGGCGACGAGGTGCGCAAGGCCTGCAGCGAGGGCAAGACCCTCTTCTGGGCTTCGAACTTCAGCATTGGCGTGGCCATCTTCTCAGCCGTAAACCGTTATCTGGCAAAGATCATGA
>Ga0310696_10002440_pt1 | contig 24610 bp, 46 predicted proteins | sample AusTroGonzalo_MG_4_FD_203885 | JGI IMG/M metagenome (GOLD analysis project Ga0310696, IMG submission 203885) | Bovine rumen microbial communities from tropical cattle in Woodstock, Queensland, Australia - Gonzalo_02 (v2) (version 2) | ecosystem: Host-associated > Mammals > Digestive system >...
GCCTATAAGCGGCAACTTATAAGCTAACATGAAGCTTGCCGGCTTTCATGAAGTTTTTTAAATTTCGGTTGTTATGTAAACCGCCACATTGTTTCTTCTCAATGCAAGTACCTTTAACCCTTTATTCCTCATTTTAATTTAAGTAAGAGTCGGCTGGGAATTCATCTGTCTCCGGCTCAGTAGTATTGTAGCCACCGATTTGTCTTACCGAGAAGTATAGTAGCATGCTTTGATTCTTATCCTTACTAGGGGCAGGCTATGCCGTCTTAGCTTCTTATGCCTAAGAAGTACTACTCTTAACTTCATTTATATTATATCACAATTTATTTTGTTTGTAAATAGCAATTTAATATTTTTTAATCAATTCTTATTGTTATATGTTTTTCTAATAAATGAGCTAACAATTCATTTAAACTGTCCATATCTAAATAGCTTTGCATCTTAATATTGCCAGATTCAAAATCTTCGATAATTTCAACAGCAGTTCCAATTGCTTCGTCTATATGTGCACCGAAAAAATAAGTTAGCATACCAACATAACCACAGTCTTTAAGACAAGGCATAATTGCAACGATGTCTGTAGTAGCAGAGCCACTAAGAGATTTTAGTTCTGTTAGTTCATAATCTAATTCTGATTTACGGCTATGGATTGAATAACCTTCACGGTCAGAATAATAAACTTCATACTCATTGTCAATAACTTTTTGTAATTTCATTTTTAAGGTCTCCTATTCTTATCTATTTACATATATAATTATATCATAGATCGAATAGTTTGTAAATAGGTTTTGACAACTTTTTTATTTTTATTTCGAGTCTTAGACTAAGCCTTAAGCTTAGCCTTTAACTCTTCTAATGAACCTCTAAAGATTGTTTCAAATCCAATACAAGATGAACCATCACTAGTCTTTAAAGTTATAACTGGTTTTCCATTATCATCTAAATCCATATAACTTACTAAAGAACCATTCCAGCTTTGAACGCTCGCTCTCATACCACTATTCTTTGAACCTGTTCTTGTAGCCTCACCTCTACAACCTTGTAATGAACCATATAATGCACTCATAATATATTCCTCCTTTGTTCCTTACAATTATATTATATCATGTTTCTAGTTAGTTGTAAATAATTATTTTAAAATATTTTCAATAATTTCTACAACCTCATCTACACCATTCCAAGCTTTAATAGTGTCGCAATAGTCTTCATTATTATAACCAATATGAATCTCATACTTACCATCACCATACATGCTATCATCAGCATAATTGTAATCAACAGGATATCCTACTTTCACTAAACAGTCAGCTACAACTTCTGAGATGTCTCCTAAACCTTCATCACCTGAAGCACCATAATCCATCAAATCAGTTATGCCTTCCTCTTTAAAATATTCTTCTACTGCTTCTCTAATGTCTCTAATCATAAATATATCTCCTCTCTTATTCTATATATATTATATCAAAAAAAGGTATTTTTGTAAATACCTTTTTGTAAATTATTTATAAATTTTTTTAAGATAAGCTGACAACACTAAATCATAAATTTTCATGTTCTTAAATTTTTCTAATTCCTCTTCCCACTCTGGTGTGTCTCTTGGAATCTTCTCACCAAAACCGTTTAGGAATTCTTCGAAACAGTCATCAACCTCACTAAGTCCGTTGGTCATAAAGATGAGGTCTGTAACTGGGTCTAAACCTTGGAATACGTTTGAAAGAATAGTAAGTTCCTCTCCGTCTTGAATTAAACAACCTTCACTCATTCTTAGTATGTTATACTCGTCTCTAGTTAGGAAAGTTACACAAACTAGACAGTAAGAATGATTATCGTCAGGTCCAAGATCGATCATGTCTTTCACTAAAGTTTGATATCTTTTAATAGATTCTGTTTTCTTAGTTCCAACATAATCTAACGAGTACCATTCATCACAACCATAACGATCAAATATTAAATATACCTTCATAATTATTTACCTCTTTTCTTCTTACATATATATTATAACATAAAAAAGAGGCTTTGTAAACCTCTTTTAAATAGTTTTTATTAAGTTTTCTAACATTTTAACGGTCTTACATTCGTCATATTCAACACCATTTGTTTCTTTTGATGGATACCACTTGTTATCTTTTTTCACACTATAATATGTATAAGATGGGGTGAATGAACGGTAGATTTGGTCACAATTTGGTGAGTAACCATCAGTAGAAGCTTCTGTGTGAGCCCACATACCATTAGCGCAACCACTAGCACCAACCTTAAAACAAACATAGCCCTTATAACCTAACTTGATAGCATTCTTTAAGAAGCTTCTCATTTGCTTTAAATGTGATTGGTTTAATCTCTTTGGCCACCAGTCAAAAATAGATAACTTGTCGCATACGGCATAGAAATCATATGAACCACCTCTCTGAATAAGTGTTTCAACCTCTTTTAAAACGTTTGCTGCATTCTTGCTTGTATAATCTTTCATAAGTATTTATCCTCCTTTACTTACTTACACATATATTATATCATGTTTTTATTTATTTGTAAATAGCAAAGATATAAAAAAAGAACTTTTTTTCAAAGTCCCCTTTCCTTATGCGCTGAAGCGGTCAGCGTAACTCTTGATAACCATATAAGCTCTATCTTCGTCTTCACCATTTATAGTGATAGTAATGTGCTTACCATTTGCTACAGCTAAGCTCATGATACCTAAGATTGACTTTAGGTCAACTGGATTAGATTGATTACTATCAGTAGTAATGGTCATGTCAGACATGAACTCTGATCCATGATGCACTAAACCTGTACAAAGGTTGACGAAGGTTAACTCTTCTGGAATTCTAACATCAAACTCAATAGTCTTCATTTATATCATCTCCTTACACTAATATTATACAATCTAATTTTCTAGATACTTTTGAAGCTTGGCAGCGATAGCGCTATCACAAGTTGCTATAATTGATTTTAGTTCAGTTTCAAGTAAGTCTACTTGATAATGCTTACATAAAGTCTTAGCAAGCTCTAAGTTCTCAAACACTAACTTCTTAACTTCATCAATTGTTTTTGCACATGGTACTGGAGTTGGTGTAAGTAAAACATCATTAACAACATCATATCTAAAGCTACTATTGTGTCTTGATAAGCTTACTGCAATTTCATCACCCCAAACATTAACTCCTACATAATGTCCATTCTCAGCTTCAGCATGAAAACCATAACCTTGACTTTTACTATGGAATTCGTCAACTCTCACTCCCATGTCTTGTAATTCATTCATAAATGGGACTAACTTATTATAATTCTCAATTGTAATATTCATATATAATTTCCTCTCTTTCTTACTTACATATATATTATATCGCAAAATCATAACTTTGTAAATAGCTTTTTGTAACTTTTTAAAGGCGTTCAAAGACGATCATGATTCATCTGAATCGTCACTAAATTTATTTAGTGTATGGAAATCATCATGCAGCTCGATCATGTAGCGCTGGTCAGGCAAAAATAAAAAGGCCAGACTAATCAGTCCAGCCCTTCTGTTTTTTAATTCGGTCTAGTTTGGCTTGTTTGCCTTTCTTAGTTGGAGTCATACTAGAATGTGCTCCAGACCAAATTACAGCAGTATATACGAAATCTCTTTGTTTTGGTTTCTTAACTTTGTTCTTCATAATCATTCTCCTCATTTCTTATTACATATATATTATAGCATATAATGAAGAGATTGTAAATAGTTTTTTAAAATTATTTAATGTCTATAATATTAAATACTCTAGTCCAAGGAACATATAACTCATAACCAGCATCCGCATTATAACCTGCTTTCTTTAATGCCTCAGCTCTTCGCTTTGCTATTTCTATTGAAGTTGCCTTTAGATACAATCTATTATGCTCTCCTTCAAACTCTCCTTCAGTTATCATAAAGTCTCCGATTGGATTGTCAGTATAACGTATTCTCAATCCTTTAACTGTACTAAACATTTCAGCTATTTTATCAATTACATTTTCCTCTCCAATCTTATTTAGAATTTCCTTATTCTTTTTTATTGATTGGCTAGTAAAGATTACCTCTTCATTTAACATTAAAGCTTTCCATTCTTCTTTAGTCATATTAACATTCCTCCACTTTAATAATTTTATATTCTATTAATGTTGGGTCTGAACCATCTAAACCATAGATTCTTTTTGCCTCCTCAACACTTGATACTAAACATTCTTGTTCTCTCCATTCACAATTAGACATATGGTCTCTATATTGAAATACGACTCTTACCATAATAAATTCCTCTCTTTCTTATTCTATATATATTATATCATAAAAAAAGAGGTTTGTAAACCCCTTTGTATTAAATCTTAGAATTAATATAATCTTTTACCTTATCATTATAATCGTGTTCAATATCATTGATAGTAAACGCATTTTCTAAAAGTCCGTGCTTTAAACTTATTGCCACATCAAAACCAAGATTCCAACTTATTTCTGTATCACCTAACCACGCACTAACGAAGCCGGTCATTACTTCAAAGGTATGAACATTAATAATGTTATCATTTAGATTTTCTTCATCGGTATCCTCATTAACCTCGAATCTATCTAACATTACATCACAAGCTATTACCTCACTAGATAATATATGTTCTGCTTCAAACTTTTTTGCCAGTTCTAACCACATACTAATCTTCCTCCAATACTTCTATATATTCTTCACCGTTTTCCCACTCAACAACTTTTTGTAATACCTTAAAATAGTCTTCATTAATTTCTATATTATCGTAGAATTCTTTGGCCTCAGTGTAAGTAGAAAACTCTTCTGTTTTTTCACAATCACCCTCAAAATAAACTGCTGTATAAAACTCTCTATTCTCCACACTACTCACCTCTCATATTGTCAATAACAGTTGAAACAATATCAATACCTTCACAAAGACGGTCTCCATCGTCATAATCATAAAGTTCATCAATATCAGAACAATCAAGGTCAGGACATTCTGCATTAATTTCCTCAATTCTTTCACTTCTAAGTTTTTCTAATAAATCTCCTAATTGGTTTAATTCTTCTTTTGTCATTGTAGTTTCCTCACTTTCCTATCTACATATATATTATATCACAAAAATAAAAGATTGTAAACACTTTTTTTACAATCTTCTAAATTTATTATTAATATTCTTCTACAACCATTATAGTATCATCGGGGTCTTCTTCGTAGATTTCAAAGATAGCATCTTTGTCATCAGTTAATCTAACATGGCCTTCATGTGTTTTGTAGGGGTCTTCATCAACATAACATACACTATTTATTGATACATCATCTGAACATTCCATTAAAACATCTAAGTCTCCATGAACTTCTTTTACCTTTTCTAATTTACTAATTAATTCACTTATTCTCATATTATTACTTTCCTCCTCTATGCTTTGTGCATATTATATTTTAAGTAAGCTGTGCCACCATTAGTAAGTTGTGCCATAGTCTCACCTCTAGAAATTACTTTATCGAAATAACCACGCTCAAGAGTTTCGTCTACATCTTTCTTTAAGATTTCTTTTGCTTCATCTACTGAATCTGCAATTCCGATAATGTTATCTTGAACATATTCCAACTTACCATTATAATTAATTTTAGTCTCAATTTTTAATACTACCCACATAAGATATTCCTCCAATCTTATTTACAATTATATTATATCATAAAAAGGCTATTTTGTAAATAGCCTTTTGTAATATTTTTAAATATCTATTTCAATTTCTTTAATAGTCCAAGTAATCTTAATCTCATATCTTTTTTTACCGGGGTCTTTCCACCAATAAGTTCCGGTACAAGTATCCTTACCACTAAAGTCTTTTACGTGCGCGTCTTTTGAATTATTAAATAGTAATGGAGCAAAGTTAGTATCTGCTGTTAATTGATAACTAGAAATCCAACCAGCACAACTTCCGCCTCTTGCAATCTCGGTTACCACATACTTGCCATCATCACTAATAATATAATAATACTTACGTTTCATTTTACTTTACCTCCGTTAATTCTATAGAATTAAAATCAAACTCTACATAATGGTCAGAGACAGTTCCTTTATACTCATCAACGATAACTCCATTTTCTCTATCTAACCATTGTTCTAAAGTTTCATCATCATCTTCCATATAGCTTTCGACTAATTCTTCTACTTGCTTATCAAAGTACTTTTTTGCTTTACTATAATCTGTAAAGACTTTGTTTGTAATATCATCAGATGAATTACAATTAATAACAGTTCTAACTAAATATTTCATAATAAGTTCCTCCTTACTTATTCTCTATATTTATTATATCATAAAAGAGGGCATTTGTAAACCCTCTTTTAATATTTTTTTATTAAATTGCTTTTGTTAAATCATCCATTGGAGTAAGATAAGTTATATCAGTTTTAGGTTCAATAAAACCTTGTTTCTTAGCATATTCTAATAGATGGTCTTGTCTTGGGTCACAAGAAGCAGCTACACTAGTTGAATGGTCATTTTGTGCAACTAACACTAAATTATAACCTTTCTTAAAATAGGTCTTAGCTTTCTTACGATAATCGTAAATATCTAATAGTGATTGTATCATAGAAGTATATTCTAAATCACTAGCTTCACCTTTTTCAATAGCTTCTTTACAAAAACTATATTTAGTATTTGGACCATAGTCTTCCTCAGTTCTAGCTAAGAAGTCTAAGACCGCTTTATCAATGGATTTGTGGTTTCTATCAACATAACGCACAATTGCACTTCCACCATTACCTTCTTCAAATACTTCAGCTACAACTTTACCTTTGTATAATACTTCTACGTGATAGCTTCCACCCTCACCGTATTCCATAGACCAACCGTCTTGGAAATGTCCTAAAGAAATTCCTTCCTTAGTTTGAAAACCTAACTTTGCAAATTTCATATTCATTGTCCTCCTTTATTTGCTTACATATATATTATATCATAAAACATATTATTTGTAAATACCTTTTAATTACTTTTTTACTTTTACGGCTGACCTCAAGTAACCTATCCCACCTGACCTTACCATACCTGTTCCATGCAGGTTCCCTTGCACTAAATTTTTTAGTGTATGATTCGGATACATCATCTGTATCCAAGCGCTGTCATCAAAGTAAAAAAAAGAAACTCTAACTGAACTGAGCTTCTTTTCAAATTTTTAGTTTTCTTAGGTTGAACTGAATCGAAATTTATAAAAGAAAGGAGGAAAATATGAGGTCAACCTAACAGTCTGACTTATATTATATTATACAATACGTCCAAGATTTTTATAGAAGTCTCGGAGAGAATCTTTTGTTGGTTTATTCTCTGGTATTCCCCAGTAGTCATTACCTCTAAGCGTCCAATATATTCCACCATATTGTTTTTGTTGTCTAATATGTTGTTCTATAAGTAGAGGCTTTTGTGTTTTAAAAAATTTATGATTAACTATAAATTCAGAAAACTTAATTACCTCATCTTTACCTATAATAATAGCGTTCTCTGATAACTTATAAACACCAATAGGAGTTATACCATCTAAATTATCTCTTACATCTTCTGTTATAAGTTTATCTTCAATAGGTTCTTCACTAGGTAGTGATTCTGAAATCTCCTCAATTTCACCACCTCTACCAGCTACTAATTCTAAGCCTAATTCCTTTAATTTGAATTTGGTACGTTTTGGAATCTTAGGAAGGCTATATAAATTACCAGTCCATTTTTCAAGTGCATTTAAGTCTGGACGGTAACTAGCGTACTCTTTAATCAACTTAGTAAATACACCAAGCTGAGTAGCACTTAAATTACCCATCCCTATAATATGATATAGGTCTATAAGCAAAATATTGCTTTGTTTAACATATTCATCTTTTACAAAGGTCTTTGCAGCCTTAAGTTGTGCTACCGTAAGGTTTTCTATTGGATTGTCTTCAGTAATGAGGCCTAATGTTTGTTTACAGGCCTCAATACGAGCTTCTAAGTTAGCTTTAATTATTTCAAAGTCACTTTTATTCATTATTAATCACTTCCTAATATTATTATACTACAACCATATCTACTTGTAAATAGTTATTTTACATTAATGTTAATTTTTTTCCATGGCTTGTATAACTATCTAAATGTTTTACAAAATAAGAAGTCTTCTTAACAAACCATACTGGAGTGGACTCACCTACTCTACCTATTGCTACTAAATATTTACCACCATCTTGAGCATATTCTTCCTTAGAGAAGTATTGGCGGCGTGAGTGAGCGATATCTACCTTTGTATGTTCTTTGTTACTTGTTCTAGTTAGTAATATGTTATATTCTTGATAGATCTTATAAGCATGACGTCTCCAACCATAACCATGACTGTGTCCGTCGGCACAAGAGTGACAAAGCTCATGTAAGATCGTATTAAGCTTATCCTCTTCATTCACTAAATACTTGCTAATTGTAATCTGACAAGTATCATTACGGCGGTTATACTTACAAACTCCATGTCTATTTTCCGCAGAGTCTAAACCAAAAGTAATCTCCTTATGAATAGGTATTCCTGCATCTTGACACATCTTAATTGCCTTCTCAAATAATTGTTTTGTGTTATTATCCATTGCTCTAAAAGTATACATAAATAAATTCCTCCTAACTTATGTTCATATATATTATAACATAAATTAGGAGGTTTGTAAATAGTTTTTTTGTAATTATTTGCAACCAAATACTTCTCGTCTAAAGTGTAAACAACGTCTACCTTTAGGAGTCCACTTCTTAATTAAGAAATGATTTGTGCCATCATGATGGTAACAGTTTAGTAAGAAGTTGCCATAACGATCCTCATATATTTCTATATCCTCAATATCATTATTACAACATTTACCTAAAGCTTCTTGTAAGCTATCACACTTTACTGGCCTAATTTCATGTCTACCATCCCAACGTCCAAGTGAACCAGTGATAACTACAGGCACATTAGCTAGGCTTGAATACACTAAATTACCTTTATCACCAAAATCGTCTTCATAGTAAAGACAATTTACATCTTCTGCACAACAGTCGCGTGCGGTATCATAATCCATGTCGTTGCCTTCCATGCAATCCTTAATCATCTCTTCTTGTTCATCAATAGAATATCTATTCCAAGTTTTGTATATAGAATATGTTTTCATGCTTTATCCTCCTTACATTAATTCATCTACACTAAGAGGCTTAACTCCATACCAATCTACTAGCTTTGCCTCAGTCTCTTTGTAAATACCAAATCCTTTATCATTTCTGTATTCAACATACACTAAAGGTTCAGTATCATACTTTCTGTTATGTTGACGATCATAACGATCAATGTCTGCTAGTAAGTCAATCCACTTTTCTTTTCCAAAAGCGGAAAGTCCTACCTTTGAACATGCAAGTCTTAGCTTTACTAAATCCATGGGTGACTTTAAAACAACTACATTATAGTTGGCTAAGAAATCAATTAACTTAACTCCATATGTTTTTAATTCCATATTAATCCTCCTTATTTCCTACATATATATTATAACATAAAAAGCCGCTTTTGTAAACGGCTTTAGAGTAAATTATTTAATTTCTTTTAAATATTTCTTTAAGTAGTTTAACCAGAAAGAAGCTTCCTCATAAGTATAATTTCTCTTAACTATACTAATTGCATTTGTACGATGAGCAAGTGCAAATTGAACACGTTCCTCAAATCTAGTTTCCTTATTATTATAATCATCGACTATATGTTTATAATCTTCTAGTACTTCTTTTGCATAATACATATAATCACCTTTAGCTGCTCTAACTTTTGTAAAGAATTCTCTTTCCATGATTCCATCTGCTTCAACTCTAGCTTGTTTATAGAATCCTAATTCTTTATATAGCGCGCTTCTAATCTCAACTTCAGTCGGACTAGTTGCGTTCTTTTCAGCTTCTAGATATTCATTATAGTAATCTCTACAAGCAGAAGCAAATAAGAATAAATCTTCATCTGTTAAACTTGCAACACTTACACCATTATATTTCCATGTTGCTATCTGATAATGCGGAAGATTTTGATATTCATCATAATATAAATCACCTGTAATATCTGCTGATAGGTAAGCTTCGCCATCTGATACTAACTTACTTACTCGTAATCTCTTACATCCGAATAATGTATAACATGTAAATCTGTTGCCATCATCTGAGAAGTCAGCCTCCTCAAATCTTTCAAAACCATACTTCTTTAAACTAATTTGTTTCATAAGTTTTATTCCTCCTTAACTTATTCTATTAATATTATATCATGAGTTGACTCATTTGTAAATAGTTATTTATAAAAAAGTTAAACTTCTGAATTAAAAGGTTCTGGTCAGCGCTGCATCGGGTTAATCCACCACTAAATCTTTTAGTGAGGTTGGAATCCCTCTGATTCTGATTTGACTCATCTACATGATAAAAAAAAGACTAGGATTGTCCTAGTCTGTTAGTTTTGTGCATGGATAATTTTCATTATACTTTAAACATTCGTTTAAGGCATGTCCAACTGATGGTGCATTCTTAACTTCCTGATATACAGTATAAGGCACACTAGAATAAGCATAAACTGCTCCTGTAGTAAATCTTACTACCAATACATCGTTCTCCCAACCAAGAGCGGCAACTTGGCTTGAACTTACGGGTTCCATTCTCATAAACGTTCTCCTTTCTATTCCACTAATAACTTACGATCTAAGTTCTTATTAATTAAGGCCTTGGCAATTTCATTTGAATATTTAAATTCTAATGAGAAACCATTGTCCTTAACATAAACATTCTGAACTTCGAAATCTCCTAATTTTGAAAACACGTCATTTTCAAATATAGCATCTAATAGTTCTTCTTCACCAGTCTTTTTCTTAGGTGTACATACTAATACTGGAAGACTATCTTCAATAAGTACTACTTCTGTAATTCTATCTGCTAAAACTGGTTTTAATTCATTATATTTCATATTACTTCACCTCATATCTTTTTACATCTTTATTATATCGTACAATTTTGAATTTGTAAATAGTTTTTTTAAATTACTAGATCAATTCTAAATATTGTTCCTATATTTTCTGTATAGTCTCCATTATCAACTACTGTTTCTACCTCAACATTAATTTGTTTTAATCCTACTGGAAACTCTTTAGAGGTTTTTGTTTTAATTAGATTCTTATCTACAGTCCAAGCAAATGTTTTAGCCTGTTCAGGGTCTTCAAACTCACCAAGTAATACTTCAAAGTTTGTAACATTGTCAAATTTATCAATTCCTAATGCCCAAACTTCATATGTAGTCTTTGAATTTATAGTATCATCTAATTCATCTAAATCTGCTTCTGAAAGTTCAAAATCTTCATCTGTTCTAATTGGTTCTTGCATGTCTTTTATCTCCTTTATATTATACAATATTATTATATCATGGAAATTTTAATTTGTAAATAGAATTTTTAAGAAAAAAAAGAAATTCTCTTAGAATAAAAAATACTTCCATTTAATTCAACTTGTTGAATAGGAAGTATTTTTTATTCTATAAGATTTAAGGATTTATTAAAGGCTCTTTAAAATCAAATACTTTAACCAAGCGAAGGTTTCCTTAATTATAAAATCCTTAAAATTTTTCTAATATATATTTATTATTAAATATTTAATTATTATTTATAATAAAGACTTCTTATAGCTATAAGGGAGAAGAGAAAAAGAGAAGAGCTTGAAGTCACTTATTTTAGCTAATAATTTCTAGAAGGTTTCGTCGTAAATTCCATCTGTACGCTTAGCAACGCGCTGAGTGACTTTAGTGTTCGCCGGTGACGTACAACTAGACTTTAAGTATACATCTAATACATAATTGAACTCTCTGTAACCATACATAGCTGCTGTCGTCACTAAACCTTCTCTGACTGTCGCATCAGTACTATACTTACAAATTGCATCACACATAGTATTAACGAAAACACCATTAAGGAATAGTCCTCTTTCATATACCGAATCGATCCAACTATGTAGCTTATCCACTAAACCTGGTTGTAATGAAAGCTCATGTTTATCTGCGATTCGATACATACCAATGCGTTGACCTAAGCTTTTCATTTCCTTCTTCTTTTCCTGAGTCACTAATTCTTCAGCTCTCTTTGCAGCGTTGGCATTCTTCTCTGTAATGCCCTTTGGAAGGATTGCCTTCTTACTTATTGACTGTAAGTATTTCTCATCATCAGAGATGATTATTTCCATCATCTTCGATAGGTCAGGTTGAAGTTTGTTTCTATCCTTACCTACAACGATAACTCCTGCACGCACTAAAATTGAATCGCAGTTAAATTGCTGTTCTAAGTTTAATCCAGTTTCTAAAGATATATAATCTCGGTCTACAGTAAAGTAACCGTCTTCATCTACTAAAGGTTTACGATCTTTCTTTTCCAATACCTTTCCAATGATTCCTGAAAGCACAGCCCAATACAATGCGAGCTCTGTTCCAAAAACCCTAATTAACTTTTTATTCACTAAAAGATATCCATCTTGTGATATTAAATCTGAGTACATTTGAAATCCTCCTGTTTCCAATAATTCTATTATAATATACGTTAAAAAACTTCCATATAGGCCATTTTTGGCTCATTTTGGAAGCTTTTATTCGAAAGTAGGTAAATTACACATTCAGCTTAAGAAAATCAATTAACGAAGCATTTGAAGCAACATATCCTTGTTTTTTCTTAGCTCTAAAAGTGTATTATCTAAATACTTATATACTTTTTGGTTCTTTGCAGTTGAAATTGTGTTATATGCAGCCATTAATAGCTCTGCACTAACCTTGAATCTCTTTTGGAATTGCTCTACATAATCTTCTGGTAAATTCATTAAGAATTCTGCAGCTTTGAATCTCCATGGCTCAACATAATTAACCTTAACCTTAACATCTTCAGTCTTGATTGAACCATCTTCGTTCTTCTCAACAACCCAATGTCCACTATCTTTATCAAAAGTTTCAACAATTCTCTTTTCAGTCTTAGTTTCAGTTGTGACTCTCATTGTAGGATTGTTTGAAATGGTATCAATTACAATTGCTTCAATGATTTTATTTTGATTAATGTAATCTTGAATGATTCCATCAACCTTACTAAATTGAAAGCTATCAGAAGCTGGGTCTGCTATTGTATCACCAATAGTTGTTTCTCTATCGTCTGAAGAAGTACCAATAGTTTTATCTAAAGATACATTATTACATGTTGCATTAGATAAATTCTTTTGAAGGTTACTAAAATACATTTGATTCTTGACTTCTGTTGAGATAGCCATGTTTATACATTGCTGTGCATTTAACTTTGAACCTTCTTTTAACCAAGCTCTATATTTAAATGCGTACATAATTCTCTCATAGATAATTGTAGTAAAGTCTGCTAACGTATTTCTAGAGTCACAAGTTCTACACTTAGTATATAGTCTATTAACATCTTTCCAGTGTCTTAACATTAAACCAGCTATGTAGGCTTCTTTCATATATTCATCTTCGTTAGCTTCGGCCTCTAGATAACCATTTGCTAACTTAGTTTCATCTTTAGGCCATAAATCAAAATCATTGATATCACCTAAACGCTTTGCTGCTAACACTAAATCTTTCTTAAACTGTACAATTGTATTCATATATAATCTACTTCCTTTCTATTACCAAAATTTAAACTACTCTTAGTTAAAAGAGTAGTTAGTCTTTCTTGTAGCCTTCTTAGAGTGTACAATCTTATCAGCATAAGCTTCGATATCGAAGGTACCCTTTGCTAAGGCTCTCATCTTATTTGCATCAAGTCTTACTTGCTTTGTGCACACTCCGTCTGAAGTAATGCGTTCTACTAAATAGTAATAGTTTCTATGGTATCTGTATTTACCAGCACCCTGAATATGTGCAACACCCATATGAGTGACGGTCCAGCCACTATAAGTATTGCCTACGAACTTTGAAGTTCTTTGCTTTCTTGTTTTTAAATCTCTTGCACCTTTTGTTTTCATAATTTTTGTTCTCCTTTTTAATTTACATTTATATTATAGCATGAATTATTTGATTTGTAAATACTTATTTTAAATTTTTTTTAATATTGACGTTCACCGTCGAAAGCTGTTTCTACAATGCTTCCATAATAAACGCCTGTATAAAAATCTTCTTTATTCATTAAATAAGTATCTTGACTTACGAATTCTTTGTAATTACTATCATATTGTTTAGTCTTAGGGTTCCACTCACTAGAATAACCAACTTCTAATAAGACTCTCTTATTTTGAATCTCTTTTACTTTTGCAACCTTATAACCTTTAAAAATCTTATTATCAGTACGCTTCCAAGCATTATAATGCTTATTAACATAGTACTTACCAATCACTACGGTTGCGTCAGAAGCTGCACGCTTTTGGTCTTCTATGATAGATTGCTTTTCACGCTCTAGTTTGTCACGCGCACTTTCTACCTTCCAGAAAGCTGTTTTTAATGGACGCATCTTTTCCACTGCACTAATTAGATAAGCTTCCCATTCTGCTGCATGGTCTAAAGCTTCACTCAATACTCTATAACGATTATATTGAACCTTATCTTCTTTAGTAAAACTACCACAAGTTCCTACATTAAATGATAGGTGATATGTGCGGTCGTCAGTATAATGTGAACTAAAATACATATCAAAACCACCAGCAAATATTCTCTTACCTTCTTCGTCTAATTGTTCTACACTACCACTACCTTCTAAAAGATCAGATAGATGGAAGTAAGACTTGGCAGTAGGATCGATAGCTTGTAGTGCTAAATCTACCTTAGCATTAAATTCATTATTAATGTCGGTCATCATGGCTTTAAGCGGAGCCCAAGCCTCTTCAACAACCTTATTCTGTGCTTCAATTAAAACATCTAATTCCTCAAGTCTAGTCATAATTTATTCCTCCTTAACTAACTTACAATATAATTATATCACAAAGTTATTCATTTGTAAATAGCTATTTTATAAATTTTTTAAATTATAAATAGCTGTACAGTTTGGTGTCTCTTTAGCTCTCTTAATATGTGATAAATAATTTTCAGTATCAATACCAAATACTTGTGAGCTATATACCATCTTGCCTAGTTCCTCTAAGATAGCTGCGTTAGAATCACCTGAACAGTTTCTAGCTTGAACAGCTCCGCCTCTGTAGTTAACCACTAAATATTCATCATACCAACCATGATCAAGGTCCTCAAATACTGCATAGTCAAGAGACTCAATGCCACTAACACGGTTTCCAACCGCCTTACTTAAATCACCAACAAATTCAATCTTATTTTTTAATCCTTTTGTTAACATATTTATATCCTCCATTACTTAACTTCATATATATTATATCATAAAAAGGCTACTTTGTAAATAGCCTCTTTATAATTTTTTAATATTTTTTAATGATTGTAAACTAAGATTGTCTTACCTTTACACTTGCCTTTCCAACATAAACCACATAACTTACAATTCATTTCATGATTTAAATGTCCTTTTTTCTTACCATCATGAATAACACTTCTACAATGAATAGACTTGTTATACTCTTCAACACTAATCTCATCTTTCCATTCAAATCTTTGAACTTTAGATAAGTAGTCAGGGTTGAATCCAGCTTCCACTAAATTGTTATTCCATACACTTAAGTTCCAAACGAAGTTAGATGGAAAATCGCCATGATTGTCAAGATACTTTTCAATCATTTTAAATCTTTTTGTGTATGAATAGAAATGAACTTCTGGATGCTTCTCAGCAATTCTCATCATCATTTCTAAATATTCATAATTTTCTACTTCCCCAGAAGCATGCCATCTAAATACTTTATCATTACCATTAACTTTCCAGTTTGATAATTCATTATCTAATTCTTTTTCAAATCTTAATGGGTCTTTTCTAAATAAAATTAAGTTTTTAATAGTTGCAGGAAGTACTGCGTTATGGTGTTGCTGTGCGCCATGGATTGCATAACAAAACTTTTCACAACCATCACAACAACCTTGACAACTACCATGAACATTAGTTAGGTCTCTACCTTGAACTTTAATTAAATGATCGCCAGGCAATGTATTTAATAACCATTCTTTACCAGTCTTTGAATTACCATTTTTCATAATATTAATATGCATGTCTTCAACTGGTATTGTAATTTCAAATAAACCTTGCTGAGTTTTTGATAAATATTTTAATGTACCAGCCTCATCTACATTATAGAATATAACTGGATTTTCAACGTTAACTAATTCTCTTTTCATAATTTTAATTCCTCCATTACTTATTTACAATATAATTATATCACACTTTAATTAGTTTGTAAATAGGTATTTTATATTTTTTTATATTTCTCTTACAATTCTTAGCTCAGTACCATTCTCACAGTACCATGTTTGCTCACCTACTACATAGGCAGTTTGTCTATCTTCAGCTACAATCTGCTTAGCCTTAGTGCGAGATTGTCCTGCCCATTCAGCTTCGTGCTCCATAGCTTTAAGATACTCCTCAGCTGTGACTTGCTTATCTCCGATGAAATATTTAAAATCATTTATTCTATATCTTGCCATATGCTATTCCTCCTCATACCAATTAAATATACACTTAACTACTTTAAACTTGATCGCATCATAGGGCACACTAAAGTCCCATAGCTTTATTCCATTTGTCTTAATAAAATGTTGTAATGCACGCTTTGCTTTGGCTTCAGTCTCATAGCCCTCTGTAATCCAGCCAGGTGCGCCGGAATAAGAATCAATCACTAATTCATCTTTAATGTCTGCTACTGGATTATTCCATAACATACCATGATAATATAATAATGTATGTTCATTATTTTTTTCATGAATAATATTAGATACGATTATATAATTAGTTTTACTAGATTTAAGTTTACGCATAATATAATACCTTCTTTCTTATCTTTATTATATTATAACATAAAAAAAGACGTTTGTAAACGCCTTTTTAATTCTTTTTTTCATTTATTGCAGCTTCACGATATAAGTCTGAAAAATTGCTATGGATATAACGCACTAATTCATTAAGCTCAGTCCAGCTAGTCATACCTGTCTTGTCACTAATTGTATTAAGTACCTCTGTAGCTTTAGCCTTATAGTCTTTAGCACTGGCTGTAAAGTTAACAGCATTATTGTATAATTCTTTACAAAAATCTTCTATAGATAGGTTTCTACCAGAATCAAATTGACAAATTTCTAAATCTTTAACATACCATTCATACTTTCCGCCACCAAAATAACCTGATTGGTATTTACCACGCTTAGTCTTAATTTCAATATAACAAATATCAAAAGACATATTCTTATTACCTGCATAAACATCAAAGCCAACAGTAATATGCTTTTTATTATTAGTAAATCTAAGATTCTTAGCAATAGTAGGGTTAATATACTTAGCTATCTCATCCTTAAATCGATTACCAATTGCATAGGCAGAAACTTCATCTGGTTGGCAAGACCATTCTGCATACTTCTTATTATTTGCCAATAAATCTTTTAAAATATTATCTCTAATTTCTGTTAATAACATATTCTTATTCCTCCATACAATTATATTATATCACAAAAAAGGTATTTTGTAAATACCTATTTTGCATTTTTTTCATACTCTTCGGCAAAAGATCTTGGCACCCAGTATGGCAAACCAGGTTGTAAGCCTTTGAAAACTATTAGACCTCTTCCATCATCTGTACATGTAATATCTAAGTATAGATCATGTTCAGTCTTTCCATTATGAGTTGTAAAGCTTGAACCAAATGTAAAGCCGCTAGTTGACTTGATATTAAACCAGTTAGCTAACATATAAGCAAAGTCGCTTAAACGTTCATGTTTAGTTGTTACAGCAAATGAGATGTCATCAATCCACTCACAGTCAAAAGCTTTTGATAAATCAGATGTCATGTTCTTCATCTCTTGGTATCTAGTTTCTAAAACCGCATCACCTATTTCAAGCTGTGCCTTGTGATCGTTATATGAATAGTAATAACTAGATATGCCATTCATAGCTTTTTCACGTTCGGCTGGATCATTAGACTCTCTTATAGTCTTTTGGTCCTCTGTCAAGTACTTCTCAAGACAAGCCCAAGAAATCTTCTTACGTCTATTAAAATTATTAATAACTTGTTCTAATGTAATCATAAATTTTATTCCTCCTTAATTTATCTTACAATATAATTATATCATAAAAAAAAGACTTTGTAAACATTTATTTTACAAAATCTTTAAAATATTTTTATTTCTTTGCAGTTATTTCGTAATCGAAACTTTCAGGAATCGCACCTGTTAAGTCCAGGATTTCATCTGAAATGGCATAAGATAAATCATCTTCCTTACAGTCAACCTCAAGATCCAATTCATTTATTTGATTCAAGGAAGGCATATCCTCAAGATCAAACGCATCATATTTTATATTATATGCATGCACACTATATCTAGCTCCTATAAGTTCAGAATCTAAATCTGTAATATCAGTCTGCTTGATATAGCCTTCATTGTCCCTCATATCTTCAATAGACATTTGTCCTAACTTTTCTTTTGCCTCTTCTAGGCTTGCTGCCTCGACCTCAACATTCTGTATATAGGCGCTTAAATTAAAATCAAATTTAAATTTCATGTTACTAACCCTCCATCTTTAAATGTTCTAATATCTTTGCTACAATATAATCTGCTGCCTTAAACTCTTCATTATAATGAAAGTACTTTGCCTTTTTATAGGTTTCGTCACTATACAAATGATGAGCGCTAGGGTAGTCAGTCTGCATGCATACAAAAATCTCATCTGAGTTATGTGCCTCACAAGTCCAAATATATAAGAAATCCTTAACTCTATCTGGCTTATCAAAGTCACCATCATATACTCGTAAGAATAAACCGTTTCTTCGGTCATCATTAAACGGCATTAAGCTACCATCAATCTGCTTACCATTTTCATTGTGCCATCTTATTTGTTCAAGTACTAAGTCCCAAACTCTTAAGCTCTTTCTATAACTCCTTGCATATGTAATACCCATACTTAGTGTCCTCCTTTATTTAGCTTCATTTATATTATATAATAAAAAAAGAAGTTTGTAAATACTTAAATTATATTTTTTAAACTTCTTTCTTACGCACCTTATATATACGTGCACAATTTTATTAAATTATTACGCGCGATTATTCAAAGTCTTGTCCGAAGTAATCAGGTTCAGCATCATCATCAGCTGCTACCTCTTCGCCACCTGCTAGGTAACTAGCGCAGTCAGGGCATACTAAACCAATGTTCTTCTTATAGCTTAGAATATCTGTAGGCTTAGATTCACCACACCATTCACAAACAGCTTCATCTGCAGAAAGATCAGAATCATCTATAACTCCTGCGGAATCCTCCACTAAATCTTTAGGTTCATCTTCTGCATGGGTAATAACTGGATTAACTTTACAGTCAACTACAGGTACATCTTCATGTGGTGCTTCAAGATCTAACTTACCTTCAGGGAATACCTCTTCAGAACGCTTATCGCCTAATGCACTAAAAAGTTCCTCTGCAAAGCTTTCGTTCTCGATTCCATCAAAGTCATCTTGCTCTGTAGCTTCGCTCTTACCCACTAAATCTGGATCAGCGTCATCTACGCCTTCGGCTGCATCCACTAAATCTGGATCAGCTGGAGTTGGTTCAGGGTCAGCTGGATTTGGCTCTGGATCGTTTAGCTCTAATCCTAGATCTAAGCTATCTAATGCATTACCCACTAAATCTTCATCAAGATCATCTTCGTCCTTTGGAAGTCTGAACACGCCCTTGTCATCATAATAGTCTGGATTGTCTCCGGCGCATGTATCAGGGAAACCGTCTTTAGTGTCAATAGTCTTAACGCCAGGCCCTGCGATTTGAACTACATCCCTTTGCTCTGGGATAGAGGTTGCATTGTCTGCTCCTTCGAAATCGTCAAATTCATATTCTATAATATAAACGGCAGCCTCAGGGCAAGAGTCTTTCTTTTCCTCATAATATTCCATTGCTTCGTCTTTAGTCTTGAATCTTACCTTGTCTCCATCGATAGGATCGGCAGTCCCGCGAACTTCATAAACATAATCAATCATTTTGAAATCTCCTTAATTTGAAATCATATAATTTAGCAAATAATATCGTATAATATAATAGATAAAGTTCAAGCTTCCTCCCTTGAGCTTTATTTTTTTTTAACGAATTCAGGTGGTTTTGAAAACTGCCTGATTTGGTGCACTAAACGAATTCACCCTGTTTTCAAAAATATAAATAGAATTTTTGTATGTACGAAAATTTACCCGTATCTTTTATCGTATATTATAATGTAAGTTGACAAGACTTGTGGGTCTGTGGATTTACGAGGCTTATCAATTTACATATCCCTCTTTTCTATTCCTTTTTTTTGGAGAGCTTTTGTTTTGTGTTCATTTTATGTTCTCCTTTCATTTTTTTAGGGTAGACTGTCGGAATTAAGATAATTAATATTTTTTTTAATTAATTTTCTTAGGACCTTTGTAACACTCCTTTACGATTCAGTTTCATATTTAGTTATGGCAGTTTACCCATCCTCCTTTTTTTATATATTTGTGATACCAGACGGTTTTGAATACTGTCTGGTTTTTTCTTTTAAACGAAATCACCCAGTTTCCGTCAGTGCATTTCGTGTGCGCGCATGTGTGTGTACGTCATAAACGAAAACGCCTCAATTTGAAAACGCCCTAATTTCGCCATTTTGAAAATTGCCTAATTTCGAAAACGCCCTGAATTCGCCCTAGATCCAAAAAATGAAAACGGGGCAAATTCGGAATCGCCCTAATTTCGCCTGCCACTAAAAATGAAAACGACCCAATTTGGCCCCACTAAAAATTTATGAGCAAAATAAAAAGCCCAAAAATGAAATCTGGGCGTTTTCGGCCGACTTATTTGAATAACATGTATTTCTTGATGAATGCTGGCGCTCCAGAGTCAGTAGCAAAGGGCTTAGCATTCCATCCAAACTTTTCTACGGTAAGATATAGGTTCTCTGTGCCGTCAAGAGAGAAGATCCAACCTTTAGAATCCTTAGTAGTCATAATAGTAAAGATTATACGATCACCGTCTTTATTAATTGTGGCAATAGAAATATCCCCGGTCTTATCATTAACACTAATACTTGCATTCTCCTCATAAGCATCTCTAAGTTCTGGTGACTTACTTACCAGGTTAGCTGAGGCCATATTAATAAGAGAAATAAGAAGTCCTACCTTTATAATTGTATTAAGAATAATTGGTTTAAAAAATTCTAAAGCCTCATTAAGAGTGGCAAAGGTATGAAGAGCAGGATTAGTCATATAATTATCTATTGTCTGATCCCATAATTCGCCAACCTCAAAATGACTGTAAGCAGCGAATGGATATGGTGTGATTCCTGTAGGAGCGGATTGGCTGATGGCTGAGGAACTCTTCGTCCAGGCATCTTGGAGAGTGCGGACATCAGGATGAGTCTTAGTAGCCTCTTTTAAATAGTCTAATAAAAGTTTTTTAATTTTCTCGCCATCATGACTTCGCATACATGCCGACCTCCCTATAAAAATAATTGTGCGCTCGGACGGACGCACGTAGTATCGAAAACCGTGTCAAGCAGTCTTGAGCCACCTCGGACTCAGTTATCTTGCCGGCTTCACTTAATTTAGCCAACAAAGTCTCTAAAAAACTGAATTTTTTCCAGTTTGCAGGTTTTTGGCAGGCCGGTAAGACTAGAAGCCGCGGCTGGCCAGACTAGGCATTTCTCTTTAATTGATCCTTATAATATACTAACTCTTGTTCTAACTGTTCTTTTAATTTCATATATGTTAAAGATAAACCATACTTACTCTTCTCCACCTTATTAATAAGTCTTATTGCTTTCTTTAAATACTTAATATGAAATTTTAATTCTTTTTTAGAATATCCCATCTTACTTCTTCATCTCCTTTAATGCTCTTTTCTTAATAATCTACATGGTTTATTTTTATCTATATATGGCTCACACAATAAATATGGCTTTATGTTAGGACAGTATAGTAGTAATTTCATTAGACCACCTCTTTAATAGTTCAAACTCTTCTTGAGTAAGCTTTCCATTATTAGGAATTATTCTTTCATTATATTCATCTACATTTTCCGCAAGCTCTAATAATAAAGTATTTACATTCTTTTCAAATATAAGCTTAAGTGCCTTTTTCATCTCTTGTGCTGTAATTAAGGCTTGTTCAACAATATTAAACTCATCTACTTCATTTACCTGTAAAGCATCATAGCTTTCATATAAAGCCAGACGTCCTAATTTTTTTAATGCTTCTAAGTCTCTATCCATATAGATTATACCTTCTTTTTTAATTCATTATATTTTTTAAGGACGGCTTGCTCGTGTGCCTTTTCTACTTCATCTGGAATTTGACATCTAATACCATAACCATAAGGAGCAAAGAATTCTTCTGTTAAGGCTGATACTAAATGATGATATAAACATGAATTAAAATCTGCTGCAAATATTGCTGATATATCATGTATATCTTCTATCTTAATAAGTGGCGAATAGTTACTATCCAAGCTTCTAGCACAAATATATAGATCACAGTTATCTAAACTACCACTATAGAATACAAAGACTTTATTTTTCTTATTTAATATACCATAAGTATTAATCCTACCAAAGCCATCTTTCTCTGCAGCAAATACCCAACCTCTTGCCTTTAAATCCTCATAGGCTTTTTGTCTACTTTCCATGTCTTCAGTTCTTGCGTCATAGTGAGACTCAAAACTATTATCATCTAGGATTTTATAATCATCTTCAGTATACATTATTAACTACCTCCATTTACTCCTCTGAATTACATTAATATTATATCATAGAGTAATTTATTTGTAAATGCTTATTTTATATTTTTTATAAATATATTATTATTCACTTACTATATCGATCTTTCTTTTTATATATTCAGCTTCTATTATCTTATAAGCGATCTCTCTTTGCTTAGGAGTCATTTCATATTTTATAGCTCTAGCAAGTCTTACATGAGTGGCCGGTCTTCCACATCCATATCGTCCTGGATTACATGGCTCTTCAGAGGTTGATAACCAATTGACTACCATTAATAATTTCTCGTTTGATAATGTATATATCTTATTCCAATATGGTTTGGCATCTCTTATTTTATATTGCCACTTCCTTGTATATCTATCCATCTGATTTGGATAGTCATAATCATTCTCTGCATTATCTAATTTCTGTTTCTTTATATCAGCTTGTTCTAATTGTCTAAGCTCTTCTTCTGATAATAATTTTAACATTATTTATTCCTCTCTGTATTTCTGAGTCTCTGCAATTACGTCTACTAATTTCTTTCCATCAAATAGACTAATGAAGTCTTCTAATTTAGTAATTAGATCCTGTGGGTGATCTGGTACGCCAGTGATAGATAAGTTATGAAATAGCAGTAATAAAGCTTTTAATGCTGAACTCTTTACATAATAAATATCTTCATCATTTTCAAAGTCTACTAAACGTAAGTCTCTAGTAAAGTTAGTTTTTAAATAGACTTCACTATCATAAGAATCTAAAGTAATTTCTAGAGCTTGAACTGTAGTACAAGTATTCTTTGCAGGTACTTCTTTTAATACTTCATATGCACGACAGATGGTATCATGATAAGAGAAGCCACGATTAATTCTAATTAATAAATCACCTTTATGATACTCAATAGTATTTCTTTGAGCTTCTCTAATCTTTAAATTAAGTTCTTTTATTTTATCTACTAGTCCCCACTTTTTATCATCTAGTTCATCTATTTGTTTGTCTAAAGCATCAACTTGTTTTTGTAATTCTTCAATATGTTTTTCCATTCCTTTAATATCTGTTTGCATTGTCTTCCTCCATTGATTGAATCTTTTTTATTCTTCTTTTTGCTTTTTGTAATTCATACATTAAATCGTCTATATAATTAATAGCGGCAGTATACATACAATCAGAATATCCACCACTATTTTGTTTTAGATGACTGAACTGCATTGCTTTTGTTTGACACTCGCCTGCAAGGTCATCAAAATCAACTTCTACAATATGTTTTGCCATAATATATTTACCTCTTATTTGTATATAATGTTGTACTTATCTGGATAATGTTCTTCTATATATGTTCTGAAGAGTGGACGGATATTATCTCTTACAAAATTATCTGCCCAACCTCCACTAGCATTAGTCTTCTTCTTTAATACTTTGGTAGACTTTTCTAAAACATCTTTCCAAAATTCTACATAGTTTATATCTTCAATACCAACAACTCTTGTTCTACTTAACCAATTAATAAAACTATACATTGACTTTCTCATGATTTCTATTCTTGGTTCGATAGGAGTTGGTACTGAAAGTAACTGCTTCATAATCTCAACATCTTGTACTAAATACTTATTTTCATCATAGAACTTAAATACTTGTCCATATATTGTAAGTGCTGAAACTAAATCTAAATGATATTGATTATTATTAAATTCTTTTAAATTAATACCAAATCTATTTTGAAGTGAAAATACATAACCTCTATCATAGAATCTAGGTGTTCCAAATTTCCAACCATTACAAGCATTTAATACTCTTATATATTCTTCATCTGATAAATGAATATATGTTTTTACTGG
>Ga0310696_10002441_pt1 | contig 24597 bp, 18 predicted proteins | sample AusTroGonzalo_MG_4_FD_203885 | JGI IMG/M metagenome (GOLD analysis project Ga0310696, IMG submission 203885) | Bovine rumen microbial communities from tropical cattle in Woodstock, Queensland, Australia - Gonzalo_02 (v2) (version 2) | ecosystem: Host-associated > Mammals > Digestive system >...
CTAGACTTAACATAAATTTCGCGCCATGAAGGCACATTTGAGTTACTTGTTCTAATCTTCATATCTAGTAGAAAAAATAAGTTCTTGTTATCTGTTGTTGTAAATCTTACTCCAGGTCTTTTCTACCGCAAAGTCATAAGCCTCAAGGTAGTACTTGACAAAATGCTTCCAGAGCGCCTTCTCTGCCAGAGCACCGGCACTCTTGCGTATAGACTCACGCTGTCGGAAATCCATGGCCACCCACTTCTCTATCTGGCGGCTTATGTCTGCGGCGGCCTCATACCAGTTACTGTCAGTACGGTGCACCACCTTCACGCCATCCTCTATCTGGCCGTCATGTCCCAGCACGCTGTTCACCCACAGTCCGAATCCGGCCAGGTCCGATGTCACCGTAGGAACCTTGAATGCGGCGCTCTCAAGCGGAGTGTAGCCCCAAGGCTCGTAGTATGACGGGAATACTGCAAGATCCTGGCCTATCAACAGATCATAATATGTCTTGTTGAATATGCCGTCATTACCGTCCAGATAGCACGGGACAAACAGCACCTTTATGTTGTCTGACGGCTCATTGCGGAATCCCATGGACTGCAATGTGCAGATCACGCGGTCATCGGCCATGTTATGGAGCCAGTGTGTGGTAAGCGGCATGTCAAGGGGCGTGATCGTGTTGTCAACACCCTGCAGGCGGTCCTGCAGGTCCTTTCGGGGCTCCATCACCCATGCCGGTACGTTTATCAGGGCCAGGATATGGGCATCGGCACTCTTACGGCTGTCACGCAGCACGCGCATGGACTCCAGGAACATGTCTATACCCTTGTTACGGAACTCATATCGGCCGCCGGTAGCCACAATCACAGTCTCATTACCCCAGCTGGTGCCAAACAGCTTGTTGGCAACGGTAAGTATGTTCTGACGGGCCTCGGCGCGTGCAGTCTCAAAGACTGACGGTGCAGGCAGGAAACCGTCCTCAAAGCCGTTCACCGTAACCACGTCGGGGGTACGGTCCAGCAGCTGTGTGCATTCGCGGGCGGTGATGTCACTAACCGTGGTAAAGCAGTCCACCTGATGGGCGGTTTGTTTCTCTATGGAGTGCTTGGACTCCATATTGAGCTCACGTGCCATCTGGTCACCGTTGTAACCCTCAAAAAACTCATAGAGAGCCTTGCCGTTACCGCATATGGAGCGGCCTATTGATGTGGCGTGAGTGGTAAATACCGTAGATATCTGCGGTATGTAGTATTTAAGGAACAGGGCACCCAGACCTGTCATCCACTCATGAGCGTGGTATACCACAGTGTCATTGGGGCCTATGTTGAAATTGTAGAAACTCTTCACAGCCATGGCTGCGGTGTATGAGAACATTGACGCCTCGTCATAATCACCGTATGCATGCATCGAGTCAACGCCGAACAGGTTCCAGGCGCGGGTGTAGATATCATTCTTGAGTGAATAGTTGGCCATGAAGTTAACCAGGATCACAATGGGACGTCCCGGTATGTTCCAATAGCCCACCCTTACCGATATGCCGTTGGTGTCACGTGCATAATCTCTCCAAAGCGAGTAAAGTGATTTGTCCTCTTCAAACAGCGGATTGTTCTTGCCCTCCCACAGGTCCGGGCCTACATAAATGAGCGTAGCGTTGCTCTCCTCCTTGAGCGTCTTAGCCTGGGTGGACAGGACTGTGTAAATGCCTCCTATCTTATTGCAGACCTCCCAGCTCACGGAAAATATATAACTTGGTTTCCTATTGGTACTACTCATAATCCTTTTTATCAGATTTTTTAGACTGCAAAGTTACTGTTTTTATATAATAAAAAAGCCGGCTGAGCCGGCTTTTTTATTACTCTGTCATCACCTGAATCAGATAGCGTTACCTATAAGGATCAGAGACAGCAATGAAAGGATGGCATAGAACTCAGGGAAAGCAGCCATAACCATGGTGCCGCCTGTTACGTTATGACCTGAAGCGGTAGCGTTGATACCGTTGGCCAGAACCTGTCCCTGACGTATACCTGACAAGAGGCAGACAATACCTACTGCAAGGGTTGAACCGAATATGGCAGCAGACTGGAGTGCAGTCATATCAGCAGCCACCTTTCCGCTGATAACGAAATAGCATACAAAGCCGTAGATACCCTGTGTTGAGGGCATAGCTGACAGCAGCAGGAATGTACCCAGAGCATCCGGACGTTTCTTAAGTCCGCCAATTGCGGCGTTACCGCAGATGGTAAGACCATACACACTACCTAAGCCCGAGAGGGCAATCATCAAACCTATACCGACATAGGCCAGAAGAACACATGAATTCATTGTTGTAGTTATTTAATTGTTACTGATTTATTTCTTTACAAACGGTTTGTAAGCCTTGCCGCCTCCCTCAAAACCGGCGTTCTTAAAGAACTCCACGAATGTAAGTCTTAAAGGATGTACCAAAGCACTTATTACACACAGGAACAGGTTAAGGCCATGTCCGAACAGCAGTATGAATGCCGTGGGCAGCCATCCTATCCATACGGGCAAAGCACCGCCGGCCTGGAATGCCAGACTGTTGAACACGCTGCCCAACACGCCACCGGCCAAACCCAGAGCGAACAGACGGATGTATGAGAGCACATCGCCCAGCAGTCCGCTCACCATGTTATACGTACCCCATAATCCGGAGCCCAGGTTTACGAACGGGTTCTTGCCCGGAGTGTTCATGAACAGTATCAACACTGCACAGACACCAGCTATGCCCATTATCACATTCATTGCCATGGCCGATACACCGCCATCCGACAACTTGAGTGAGAACATAACTATCATATCTATGAGCACAACCAGCCAGCCAATATCACTCAAGGCATATTTGACGCCGTACTGTATTGTGACACGTACAATCTTGAATCCCATGCCGAACAGTATCTGCAGCACGCCCACTGCTATTGCAATGGCCATCATGGGGCTGTAACCCATCACGCTGTAGTTGTTATCGGTAATGAACTTATCCTTTACACCGGCTAGCCACGGCCATGCTACGGTGTCGAGCGATATGCCGAATACCATACCTGTGAGCAGACCCACTATCACTGTCGACAAGCCCAGCCACTGGCCCAGAGCCATGAAACCTTTCAGTGCAGGTATCTTACGCTTGGCCCATGTACATGCCAGCAGTATCACCAGACCGTATCCGCCGTCACCCATGCAGAGTCCAAAGAACAGCATAAAGAATGGTGCGAACGCAGCCGTAGGATCAAGCTCATAGTAGTTGGGCAGCGAGTACATCTCAGTAAGCGGCTCAAACAGACGTGCAAAGCGGTTGTTCTTGAGCTTAATGGGTATGTCATCGCCCGGAACGGGATCCTGTACGTCATAGAACACGCCGCGCAGATCCAGCTCATGGCTTATGCGTTCAATGTCATCGGCCGGAGCCCAGCCCTCAAGAAGCAGCAGCGTATCGGCGGCAACAGACTCACCGGTAAGACGCACGTTGGTAAAGTCAATCCTGTTCTCCAGTTCCCTAACGGTCTCCTTGAGCAACGGGACACCCACCAGTGCCAGATCAACCATCTTACCCGGCATTGCTTCCATAGAAGCCTTGAGCTCTGATATCTCATTATCAATATCGCTCAGTGACATATCGGGCAGTCTAACCTGCTCGGCGTCAATATCGGGCTCAACATCACTGTGGGTGATGGTAATGAAATCAACCCTCTGCTGTTCACGCGTTATCTCAACCACGCCGTACTGAGCCACCCACTCATCCTTGAAAGAGCCAGCGGGGCAGCTCCAGAACCGTATGCTGTAACCTGCCTGCTTCAGTTTCTCTATCTGATGCGGGTTGAAATCGCCCCACGGCAGCAGCTGCGCACGGTCACGGCTCAGTATCTGCAGAGTCTGCTCCTGCACCACCTTATCGGCATTGAGGATGTCATATCTCTCCATCACCTTGGCCGATGTGTCAAAGACAAAGTCCTTGAGTTTCTCACTGTGGACAGCAGCCTCCGGATGATCAAGCATAGGCTCCAACTCCTTGAGAGCGGCCTTGTACCGGTTCAGTTCATTGATATCATCATGCAGGGCGGCATCCTGTACCGTACCCTCCTGCTTCTGTACAACGTGTACCACGCCCAGAGAACGCAGATGTTCCAGGAACATTTCATATTCCTTGCTGTGAACCAGGAATACCAGTCTCTTCATCTTTGTAATCATAGCGCTGCCTCCTCCTGTTTTGCGGTTTCACGTCTCTCAAGCAGAGACTTAAGAATCTTCTGGCTTGACTTGGAGAGGTTCTCCTCATCCTCCATGAAGCGTTTTATCTTACGTATGGCATCCTCATAACCCGGAATCTGGACCTTCTCAAACAGGTTCACCTTCTGGGTGGTCTTTTTGCGGGCTTTCTCCAGCAGCTGCTGCTTGGCGGTGGTGAACTCCACCAGTATAGCTGCATGGGCCAGGCCCTGCAGGATGCCTATGCCGTCATAGTACCATTTGGGCTGACTGAACAGGCTGAACTGTGCAACCTCAAAATCCACCTTGTCCAGGACAGGGATACGTGTGCCGGCAATCTTACGCACGGTCAGATGCACATCCTTGATCCTTACAAGCTGCGGATTGAACTCGTTCCACAGGGCGAACATGGATTCATAGTGGTTTATGCCATCCTCCAGCTCACGCTCCAGCCTAACCAGGTCATCCTTGCATTTCTTGACCTCCATGCGCAGGGCGCTCTCCTTGCTCTTGATGATAGGCAGGGTTCGCGTACGCACCTTCAGCTGCTTCTCCAGCATCTGAAGTGAGGTCTTGTTATATTGGAACTTTATTCCCATTTTTCACTTTTTTCAATTGTCAATTGTCAATTCTCAATTGTCAATTCTCAATTGTCATTTCTCTTTGGGCCAGTATTGTTCAACCAGAGCGGCCTTGATATTCACCTCATCGGGCTTGAAGTTATCGGCAAACAGCTGCCAGGTAACATCAAGCATCTGGGTGGTATCCAGGTTCACGTCAATAGCCAGCAGTTTCTCACTGTAGTCATGCGCGAACTTAAGCGTACGCTCATCATAGTCAGTAAGGTCAAAACCGTTCTCCACCTTGGTCTTGGCGTTGGCCGCATCGGCATACAGACGTACGGCGGCGTTCATAACCTGCGGATGGTCGGCACGTGTCTTCTTACCGTTAACCAGCTGCTTCAGACGTGACAGTGAACGGAACGGGTCAACGATAACCTTACCTATGTCACTGTCGCGGCGCAGGAACAGCTGACCCTCGGTGATATAACCGGTGTTATCAGGCACAGCGTGTGTGATATCGCCGCCCGACAGTGTTGTCACAGCGATGATGGTAATTGAACCACCGCTGGGGAACTGCACCGCCTTCTCATAGATCTTGGCCAGGTCAGAGTAGAGTGAGCCAGGCATGGAGTCCTTAGAAGGAATCTGGTCCATACGGTTACTTACAATAGCCAGCGCATCGGCATATGATGTCATATCAGAGAGCAGCACCAGCACCTTCTCATTCTTCTGAACGGCAAAGTACTCTGCTGCGGTAAGAGCCATGTCAGGAACCAGCAGACGCTCTACGGCAGGGTCCTCGGTGGTGTTCATGAAACCTATGATACGGTCCATGGCACCTGCGTTTGAGAAGACGTTCTTAAAGTAGAGGTAGTCATCATTGGTCATACCCATACCGCCCAGGATGATCTTATCGGCCTTGGCACGCATGGCCACGGTTGCCATAACCTGGTTGAACGGCTGGTCAGGATCGGCAAAGAACGGGATCTTCTGGCCCGATACCAGTGTATTGTTAAGGTCAATACCGGCTATACCGGTTGCAATCAGTTCCGATGGCTGCTTACGGCGAACGGGGTTCACGCTGGGGCCTCCAATCTCAACCTCCGTGCCCTCAACGGCAGGACCACCGTCAATAGGATCACCGTACGCGTTAAAGAATCGGCCGGCCAGGCTGTCGCTAACCTTAAGGCTAGGAGCCTTGCCCATGAACACCACCTCGGCGTTGGTGGGGATACCGCCGGTACCCTCAAACACCTGCAGCGTAACGTCATCGCCTGCAATCTTAACCACCTGAGCCAGACGGCCGTCAATCATAGCCAGCTCATCATAACCCACACCCTGCGCCTTGAGTGAGCAGGTAGCCTTTGTAATCTGGCTTATCTTGGTATAAATCTTCTGGAATGCCTTTGTTGTCATAGCTTAGTGGTGTTATGCGATTTTACGTTCAGCGATAAGGGCGTTCAGCTCTTTCTCGTACTCAAAATACTTCTCCGACTCAAACGGCTGGTAGTTCATCTGCTTGCACAGGTTGATCACCTTCTTGAAGTAGTCAATAACCTCCAGGAACGTATCGAACTTGAACTCGCTGTGGCATATGTCTATCACGCGGTTCACTATGGTCTCCTGACGCTCCATCGGGGTCACGGCATCAACCTCATCAAACGCATCCTGCTGCAGTACTATGAAGTCTATCAGCTCTGATTTCCAGAATGTTACGTGATAATCAACAGGTACGCCGTCATCACCCAGGATGTTTATCTGTTCCGATATCTCCTTACCGCGCAGCAGACGGGTCTTAAGCTCGTTAACCTTGCTTGTCCACTCACCGTTGATACGGTCTGTGATATATTTCTCAAACTCCGGATAATCCAGATATTTGGAATATGAGTCAATGGGGTTGATGGCCGGATAACGCTTGCGGTCGGCACGCTCCTGCTCCAGGGCGTAGAAGCATCGGGCCACCTTCTTGGTATTCTCGGTCACAGGCTCCTTAAGGTTACCTCCGGCAGGTGATACCGTACCGATGAACGTGATGGAACCCGGCTGGCCGTTGTTAAGATATACATAACCGGCGCGACCGTAGAAGTTTGCAATTATTGATGAAATATCCATAGGGAACGCATCCGGTCCGGGCAGCTCCTCCATACGGTTTGACATCTCACGCAGAGCCTGTGCCCAACGGCTTGTTGAGTCAGCCATAAGCAGCACGCGCAGACCCATGGAGCGGTAATACTCCGATATGGCCATTGCGGTATATACTGATGCCTCACGGGCAGCTACCGGCATGTTTGATGTGTTGGCTATGATGATGGTACGCTCCATCAGCTTACGGCCTGTGTGCGGGTCATCCAGCTCAGGGAACTCCGTGAATATCTCCACAACCTCGTTGGCACGCTCACCGCAGGCGGCAATGACCACGATATCGGCCTCAGCCTGCTTTGATATGGCGTGCTGCAGCACCGTCTTACCGGTACCGAACGGGCCGGGAATGAATCCTGTACCGCCCTCAACTATGGGGTTCAGTGTATCTATGGAACGTACGCCTGTCTCCAGCAGCTTGAATGGACGCGGTTTCTCGCGGTAGTTTGTCATAGCCACCTTAACCGGCCATTTCTGTATCATGTTCACGCTGACCGTGTCACCCTTGGCGTTCTCAAGCAGCGCAATCTCATCAATGATACGGTACTCTCCGGCAGCGGCAATCTTCTTAACGGTGTATTCACCCTCCAGCTGGAACGGAGCCATTATCTTAAGCGGCTGGAAGTTCTCCTCAACCTTACCCAGCCAGTCCGATGCCTTCACCTTGTCACCCACCTTAACTATAGGCTCAAACTGCCACAGACGGTCATTATCCAGCGGATAGGTATACTCACCGCGCTTAAGGAACACGCCAGTCATCTTGTCCAGGTCATTCTGCAGACCGTCAAAGTTATGTGACAGCATGCCCGGTCCCAGGGTAACCTCAAGCATATGACCTGTAAACTCGGCCGGTGAGCCCACCTTAAGGCCACGGGTGCTCTCAAACACCTGTACGTAGACGTTCTCGCCTACCACCTTTATGACCTCGGACATGAGCTTGTCACCTCCTGTCTCTATATAGCAGATCTCATTCTGTGCCACAGGGCCGTCCACCTTGAGTGTGACCATGTTGGCAATGACACCTTGCACTGTACCTTTTGTACTCATATGTAATATTTTAACTCGTTAAAATTTGAATTGAGAATTGAGAGTTGAGAATTGAGAATTTCCATCCGTTGCGTTACGCAGGTTCTGCGTATTAATTCTCAATTCTAAATTCTCAATTATCAATTTGTTTTAAACTCTGCGGGAACTTCTGTCTGTTCCTTAAGTTCTCCAATCAGCTTGCGCAGAATCTGCTGTCCGCTCTCAGCGTCCAAGCTGCTCCAGCGCTCCACTATACCCAGGCGTACCATATACGCAAACAGCTGCTCTATCGTAAAGTAACAGAAGAAGCTGTTATCCTCAAGCCACTGCCAGCGCAGCATATCGGTCTTACGCTCACGGTCATTAAGGTCACTGGCCTCCTGCAGGCGCATTATGTCATCCCAGAACCATACCTCCTGGCTCAATCCCCAGTCACGTGCACCGCTTGTGCGCAGAGCCTGTGTTATCTCACTCTCACCCACCAGCAGGTGGCGTACATCCAGTTCATACTTACGTGCCGTGATAGCTGTCTGTATGTTGGTAAGGTCCAGGTTGAACCTGTACCAGTCACTCACAAAGCTGTTTCCGCACTGCATGGCATACTGATAGAACAGAGCCCACAGACGGTCTTCGGCAAAATCAGCATAATCGCGCCAGCTCTCATCCTGATACTCCTGCACAAAGTCATACATGAACTGCGGGATAGCCTCCGGGCATGGATCCTGTGCCTTTACGCTTGCTATCAGGTCCTGCAGCTGATTCATGCTGAACAATCCGCAATGCTCCACAGCAGGAGTCTCCAACGGATTGGCATCCGGGGCAACGGTAAGCGCAGCAGTAAGGTTACGGCAGTCATTCTCCAGCATGAGCAGGTCAATAAGCTTGCGGTCCTGCTCCGCCAGGTTACCATAAACCTCTTCGCGGAACCGGGCAACAGATACCGGAACCTTGCTGTCTTCTATCTGAAGATCCTGCAGGCCAGAAACAAGATAATAGTAATTACGCATCAGAATAAGGTTTCAACCAACTGCGGACGCAGGATTGACTTAAACCAGTTCTCAAACTCCTCAGTGCCAAAGTTCACCTTATATGAACCGTCGGCCGGCAGTATGCTGAATGCTGTCTCACGGCCGTTCACCTGGGTAATCTTGACACCATTGTCCAGCAGATCCTTGGCGCTGGCCATGAAGTATTTCTTAAGGTTCTCGGCATCGGCAGCCTGAATCTCAATACTCTGGTTCTTACCCCACTCCTGGGCCAGTTTAAGGATGAACTCGTTAAAAACCTTCTGGTCAGCTGTAAAGCCCTTTACAGACTCAGATACGATCTTGTCTGTAACAACGCTTGCAATCTGGCTCTTAAGAGACTCAACAGCCTGGGCGGCATAGAGCTTAAGCTCCTTGCGTACGTTCTCAGCGTTGTCAGCGCTCTCCTTACGGGCTGCGGCCAGAAGGCTGTCAGCCTCCTTGCGTGCATCCTGAATCAACTTCTGGGCTTGTTCCTGGGCCTGGGCCAGAATCTGGTCGGCCTGAGCTTGACCTTTAGCGACACCTTCATTATATATAATGTCGGTCAGTTCCTGGATCTTGGTATTCATAGGTTATAATTGATAATTCTCCGGTTTAAAGTATGCATCAGCATACAGATTCGCAAATTTAATCAAATCCGCCAAACCACCTACTCTATTAACATAAAAAAACGTCAGGCTATAAACAACGGCCATAATTGGTAAGAATCAACAAAATAAGCCGCAGATATACTACCTGCGGCTTACTTCAAAACAATAGCTTTTGTTTTATTTCTTGCGATTGGATGTTTTCCAGACGGTGGGGGTAACGCCTTCCATTTCGCGGAATTTACGGATAAACTGGGTGGCACTCTGGAATCCGCTCTTGGCAGCCACATAATCTATCACGGCATCCGGCTCATCAATCATAAGCTGCTTGGCGTGATTCATCCTTAAACTGTTAAGATAATCACGGAACGGCATACCATAATATATATTAACCAATTTGGAAACATATGTGCGGTTGGTATCAAGCTTAGTGGCAACCTCATCAATGGTAAGCGCCGGATTCAGGAATCCCTGATTTACTTCCATAAGATTCTTGAATGAATCCATTATCTTGTCATACCCTGATGCCTGCTCGCCGACAACCGGACCGGAATCAATACTCTGCAGGTACTCCTGGCGTGACTGACGCATGGCGCTGAACGGATGACGCATTCTATCCAGGTTCATATATCCGCCGGGAAGAGGAGGTATGCTCGATACATAACCCATAAGGAAAAGCAGGAATGCCGTAAATAAGCACCACAGAGTTGACCATATGGAGAGTGCATTCATGAACGTATCGGCAAAAACCACGCAAACGGTCCAGTTAACAAAATAGAGGATGAAAAACAAACAGAGTATGTTTGCAACAAAACTGGACTTAGTACCTCTCAGGAAATAAAAAACGTGTACAAATTTAAACTTGCCTATATAGAGCTTGAAAGAAACGTAAATTGTGGATAGAGCTATAGAGATAAAGAAGACTATCCGGTAAATCTTATAGGTAAGAACCACATATGCCCTCTCTACAATCTCAAAATTGTCCAGATTCACATCCTTGCTGTATATGACCTGTACCATATCAGAGCTGTGGTCTATGCCCAGCAATATGGTAACCACCACAGCTGCCGTGGTAAGAAGTATTGACGGCAAATATAAAAGATATGCCGCAACGTTCAGGTTTGTCTCATCATAAAGAGACCTTATATAAAAGCATATGAGCGGGAATACAGCTATTGTGGAGAACTGCATTATTATATCCACATAAACCAGTCTCCTGAAATCCAGGAATGGCGGCTTATGGTTTGAACCGGCCCAGAAACTGACTGCCAGCAATACCATAATCCAAAAAAAGAACCTATTGGAACGGCTATTTGGCCCCCTAAAAAGGATAAGGAGCAGCCAAACGATGCACACTGAAAAAGGTAGCTGTGATATAAAAACACCTAACATATTAAGTCCTTCAAATCAACTTCAATGCAAAGATAAAGGTAAAAAACGCGCTACAATGCAAAGAAAAGCCAATTTTTGTATAATATAATATTTTTTGTTAATTCAACAATTGTTGTTTTGTATATCAATTTTCGTCTTGAACATTCACTGTTGAAATTTGAACTATTGTTTAAAATTGGTTTTGTGATTCTTGGAAAGCCAATTGTCAATGTTGGAATTTCGCCATATATATTACGCGTACCTTTGTAACGCAAGATAACAAACCGAACAAATTCAAATGTTAAGCAGAACAAAAATTAACAAGACATTAGCAAAGATACAGAAAATTCTGTGTCTTGCAATTGTGCTGCTTCCGTTTGGTTTGTCATCTTGCCGCAAGGAACTTTACCTGCGTGTTGACCAGACTCAGATAGCAGTTGAGATTTATGACGTACGTCTGGATCTGCTGTGGGGAGTTAGCTGGGAGACAACCTGGCAGTATGACTGGGATGTCACATCAAAGCAGTATGGCCAGATAGGCTACACCAAGCCTGAGCTCATAAAGGGTATCATCTACAACGTAGACCCCGTATCCAGAAAGCGTTTCAGCTCATTCTTCAAGATCTTTGATTCAAACGGCGGCCGTGTATCACTCACATCAGGCTCCGTTTACGATATGATGTTCTACAACTTCGGTACTGAGTACACAAACTTCTACCAGTCCGATGATATGGAGACCTACACAGCTTACACCAGAGTAAGCTCTCAGGCATCATGGGTTCGCACCCGTGCCGAGAACCAGAACAGTGACATGCCTGATACCACAAAGACATACATTGACTACAACCAGCCCGACGAGCTGTTTGGTACACTGGTAACAGACCTCGTAATCAATGAAGACCCGTCACAATATGAGAAAGAGGTTGACGCTGACGGTAACATCACATACATCTACAGAGTTGACGCAGCCCTGCGCCCCTACTCTTTCATCTATCTCTATCAGATAATCGTTCTTAACAACGCCGATGACAAGGGTGACCGCATCGTAGGCGCCAAGGGTCTTACCGTTACAGGTCTTGCCCAGGGCGTTGAGCTGTTCACCCGCAAGACATTCGCCAATACAATATCAATATCAACTGATAGCATCAAGCCCATGCAGAGGCACAAGGATGTAATCCTGGCCGACGGTGTATCAAAAGTTGACAGCGCCGATATCATGGCCGCCAGGGTGCTCACATGGGGATTGCCCGGAATAATCCCCCTGGAGACCACAAAGGCCGGAACCAGGGCAGCAGAGCTTGACAAGAACTACATAGGTATCGGATTAACACTCCGCAACGGATACACATACACTGTAACACGCGATATCACCGATCAGATGCACGAGAAGCCTACCGGTGGTATCATTACTATATATATAGACGCTAACGAAGTTCCGCAGGAACTGCTGGATAAGAAACAGGAGACAACAGGCGGTGGCTTTAACGCCAGTGTTGAGGATTGGTCTAATGAGATTAATGCAGAAGTAACTATTTAACAGAAATCAAACAAGTAATAAATAAAATGAGTATGTTTATGGAACAACAAGAAAAGTGTAAATGGTGCTATATGTTTATGGCATTCATAGCAACACTCGTTGTAGCCGTATTGGTTACACTGTTCTCCGGCAACCCATCAAGAAGAGCAGAGGACAGTAAAAACCAGCTTAACGGGTCATCTGTCACAGGAAGCTACACGCAGTTCGGCGGAACTGCCGTGCGCTTTATTAATTGATTAACAACAAAAAAATTATAAACAACAAAAAAACAAGGACTTATGAAAAAGAGTTATCTATTGTTAGCCGCAGCTGCCACAATCATGGCATCATGCGTTGAGACAGAGAAGATCAACAACGATCTTAAAGCTACCACTGAACCCAAAGCCATCGGATTCAGTTCCTATTCTGAGAAAGCTACCAAGGGCGTAAATGACGCAAATGACCTGGAGTTCTATCACAATACGTTTGCTGTATATGGCACCAAGCAGTCCAAGAACGACAACTCCGTTCAGTATCTGTTTGGAGGAAAGGCAACCGCAGCTGGCACACAGGCTGGTGTAACCTGCTCTTATCAGGATCCCGCACTGCCCGCAATCCTGGGTGATTGGAGATATGATGATCCCCGTTACTGGGACAAGCAGGCTACATTTGATTTCATTGCTTACGCACCTGTAGCTGCAGCTAACCCCATCCGCTACTACTACAGTGCAGCTAATGCAGAGGTTGGTGATGCCGGCAACGAGTTCAAGTCAACTTCAACCTACACACTTGAAGGAACCAATATCCAGGCAACCCCGACAACAGCCGAGAAGGTTAAAGGCTTCACAGTTGAGGCTGGCAAAGACCTGGATCTTATGGTATCTGCATACTCAGGTTCTATTGACGGAGCTTCACACAACGAGTATGTTAACCTCATTTTCCGTCACATTCTTTCAAAGTTCAACGTAAAGGTTGTAAAGGGTGAAGGTCTGAACAATGCCATTGTTAAGGTTAAGGAAGTAACAATATCCGGACTTGATGACAGTGGTGATTACACTAGCAGCAATTATGTTCCCGCAACAACTTCAGGTTGGGCTTCATCTAGCGTTAACAACACATACAAGTTGACTTATGAGGATGCAACCGGTACCACACTTAACAGCGGCACATACGCCGGCAACCCCGCCGTATTTACTCCGGGTGCACCTTATTACTTCATCGAGTCACTGATTATGCCTCAGGCAATCGCCGACGATCATGTTAACGTTACTGTAAAGTACAGCATTGAGTCTACCACAAGCAGTCTTGTGCAGAACTTTACAAATAGATTTGACCTCTATGACCTTGATAACCTCCGCGTCCTCAACGAAGGTTACAACTACACACTTACCTGTACAATACAGCCTGAGATAATCAAATTTGATGCTACAGCATCCACATGGGACAATGTTAACGCAAGCAAGGATATCAGGGTTGAGGATGCAGAATAATAATGAATAATCTAAAATAATAATAACATTTAAAGAAAAGAGAATTATGAAAAAGAGTTATTTGATGATCGCAGCCGCTGCCTCACTGTTCGCAGCCTGCGCAAGCAACGATGAGTTTAAAGAGATTTCAAATCAAGAATCAGTTATTGGTTTTAGCACCTTATATCAGAAGGCTACAAAAGCAACAGAAAACTCTGGAGAAAGTTACACATGGAGTCTTAGCAATCATCACGCAAACTTCAAGGTTTGGGGATATAAGAACACAAGTGCAGATGCAGTTTTTGATGGCGAAGAAGTAAGATGGGACACCAGCCTAGAACCTGACGCTTGGACTTATACAAACAACCGCTACTGGGACAAGGCTGCAACAACCTACCAGTTCTATGCTTGCGCTCCGTACAGCGCCACAACTCCGTTTAAGTTTAATGGAGTAACAAATTTAGCTTCACAGAATGCAGGCTACTTCACAATTGAAACCGCCTACACAAAAGTCGGAGAAAACGTCTCTCCAAAGAGTGAAACTACAGCTGTTGAATCATGGAAATCAAGAAACCCAGAGAATGATGTAGACTTAATGATTGCTGCGCCCGCTGTATATACAGACGCTGCACTCACATACGCATACACACATGAGGTCACACTTAACTTCATACACATTCTGTCAAGGTTAAACATTACAGTAAAGACTTCAGCCGGATTCTACCCCACCGTAACGACCGGTGACAAGATTAAAGTGACTAACATAACAATTGGCCACATGAAGAATTCCGGCACCTTCAATGAAAACGCCAATCTTGGTGGTGCCAATCTTTCCGATGGCACCAGTCTTCGCTGGACTGCAACTGGCGACAATGATTTCAGCTACGATATCAATTACGATGCAACCCAGGAAGCTAAATATGTCATAGAAGCTCTTATGATGCCACAGACAGCAGGCGTTGAAACAATAAGCCTGAATGGTTCACAGGTAACCGGCAACACTGAGAATAAGCCCTTCCTCAAGATTGCGTACTCTATTTACAACAACGCAGGTGATAAGCACGAGGATTACGTAGCATACTACAACTTGGCATCATTGTTCGGAAAATCCGGAGATCAGACTTTGGACTTTAACGAAGGTTGGCAGAACACCCTCAACATAACTATTTCTCCCGATCAGATTAACTTTGATGGCAAGGTTGCAGTTTGGGATGACAAGGCACCTGATACTGCTCTAATCGTGAAATAAGTTATAATAATAGAGTTATAACAAGAATAAGCAAAAACAAAACAACTTAAGATATGAAAAAGTCATTATTTATCATTGCAGCAACCGCACTGGTAGTGGGTTGTGCAAGCAACGATACCTTTAAGGATATCGAAAGCCAGAACATAGCAATTGGTTTTAATGGTGCTTTTGTTGGTAATATCACTAAAGGTAATGCAGGTGAGATGAACGGAAGCATGACAGGTGGAACATCTACAGGAACACTTTGCACCGATGGCAACACAATGGAGGTTTGGGGTTGGAAGTTCAATAACAACACAGACCCTAAGTACACACAAATATTTGATAATACAGTCGTAACTTATGACGCAAGTATTTCAACTGGTTCTACAAAATGGAAATACTCTCCATTGAGATACTGGGATAGAGCAGCATCATACAAATTCTATGCAGTTGCTCCTGATGGTGTTTTCACAATGACAAATGAGAGTCTAACCGATGAAACTCTCAGAAAATTCAAGGCTACCAATGTTCCAGATGTTCAGATACTTCAGGATAACAACGGTAAGAATGGTGGGACACAAACCATCGCTGCATATTCAACCGCAGGTACCGGTCAGCAAGCTAGCTTGGCAAAAGACTATTTAGTTGCAGGCGTTGTTTCATGTGCAGCTGGCTCAAGTACACAGGGAAACAATACAACAGATCATGATGTAGACTTTATTTTTAATCATATTCTATCAAAGTTTGTTGTTAACGTTTTGACTTCTGACAACTTCAACAGAACAAACAATTCTTATCCGTATATAGAATTGACTAAGTTGTTCGTAAAAGTTGCTGGTCAGGCCGACACCTACAATCAGAAAACCGCAGGTTCAGTCGATAACAATCCTACAACAGGCGATGTATGGTCTGCTGCCTCTGCCGTATCTGCAGAAAAAACATTAACTTGTTTTTATGCTGATGCAAGCAAAACTGACAATACTATTTCAAAGCTGACTCTTACAAACTCAAACCAGCAGGTTGCATCATACTTTGTTGCTCCTTCACCGGCAACCACTAATAGCACCGTAAAAGTACAGGTTGAATACATCATCCATTATGCTGCTACTGGCGATATAACAGAAGAGACTTGTTTATCAGATGTTTTGACTGTTTCAAATCTGACCCGTTTCGACCAGAATACTGTTAATTATTTAAATGTCAAGATAGAGCCACAAGCAATCTACTTTGATGTTCAGAGTGTAGCAGGCTGGTCAACAGGTACAACTGGAACGATTGATATTGAATAACCGATCATCAGCTAACTCTTTTCTTTAGATAGGCCGGCAGGGGGTGATACCCCTGACGGTCACCAAGAGAGCGTGAGCGCAAGATGACCAATGGTATTTGTAAAAAGTTGCCATTGGGGTTACGGCTAAAAAATTGAGAGAAAAAAAGGACATTTTATAAGGTTTATTATAAAATAAGGTATAGGTAAAGAATGAACAGACTGTTCAGACATATAGCAGCACTGGTACTGGCGGGAATTTTCCTGACAGGGTGCGCTTATGAGGACTCTGTACGTGAGCTGCGCGAGCAGAATCACTACAGGGAAGGTCTGGCTATTGCATTTGACAACGGTGTGATAGATAAGCCTATTACCACAAAAGCCGGAGCCCTACTCAGCGAACATATGAACACTATGGGAGTCTGGGGTTGGCAAACCACGAACTTAGGGGATGTTGAATGTTTGTTCCTTAACCAGAACATAACATACAACACCCCTGAGGCCAGGTGGACTTATAATCCTCTTAAGTACTGGGATTCAAAGAGTACTTACCGTTTTAGCGCATATGCGCCACACTCAAGCACGGTTCCCGGTGTTACAGTAACCATTGACAGCCTTATCAGGGCTTTCAGAATTAAGGGTGTGACACTTAAGGGAAGCAACACCATAACTACCGGAACACCTACTCTTCCGGGTAATTTTGGTGCTGTAGAAGACATTGACTGGATGGTGGACCGTACCGGGCAGAGCATGCCTGGCATAACCCGCACTCTGGTTACATTCAACATGCAGCATATTCTGGCCAAGCTCTGTATCAGGGTATGCCGCACAAATACGTTCCCGGCCGACAGCGTGATATCAATGGTTCTGGACAGCATAAAGGTGGGTGGTCTGATAAGCCAGGGTGACTTTACCCAGAGCATGAAAGCAGACTCCGTACACCGCGTAGCCGAATGGACACCTATTGATACCCTGCCCCGATACACCATTAACAGCGCACGAAGCGTAAGTGTACCGGACAGCGCCGTATACGTAATGGAATCACTCATTATACCGCAGCAGACCGGTGCCGGCCAGGACATTCGTATCTGGTACACTATAGGAGGCAAGAGCGGTACAAGCAGCAGGTTCAATTACGTTATTAAACTGACTGATGTTTTTGACCGGTTCATAGCCGGCAGGAACTATCTGCTAACCATTATCATCGGTCCGGAGGTTATCAAGTTTGACAGCGGAGTATCCGGATGGGATGATAGCTATTCGCATTCAATAACAATAAATCGATAGTCATTAAAAATGAACAAAATGAGAATTTTAAAGATCAGCGCAGTTGCCGGCATGGCATTACTCAGCGCATGCCATCAGTTTGATGTATTGTATGACATTGACACTACAGCCAATTCACAGTACATTGAGTTCGGCAACTATGTAAACAAGATGACCCGCGCCTCAAAGCAGGCCGGTAATGCCAACTTTGTCGTAGGTGACACCATGGCTGTCTGGGGTGTACAGACAACCGGAAACATTGTTGATGTAATATTCAACAATCAGGATGTAAGGTATGTTAGCGGTTCAGCATGGACCTATAACAACAAGAAGCTGTGGAACGTAGGTTCAACCTATATGTTCTACGGAGTGTTCCCCTACTCTAAGACTCTCTACAACATGAGCTCTGACGGAAACTACTACGTGAGCATAGACAGCTATACCACGCCTAATGATCCCGCCAACCAGACTGACCTCATGGTATCTGAGCGCAGGAACGTATCACCGTTCAACACCGTTGATATGGTATACCACCATATCCTGAGTAACGTGAACGTTTACGCCAAGATTGCCGATGCCATGGATACTGAAGGCATCTACAGCATCACGCTCAAGAGCGCCAAGCTTAACAACGTAAAGGCAACCGGTAGCTATGCACAGACCGATTGGTACCAGAACCGCGCCGTAGGTGCATGGAGCAACGTCCATGACTACATGAGCATTCCTACTGTTACCAATAAGGTGATTACCAAGACAGCTACACCTGTATACCAGGATTATCTCATGGTACCGCAGAAGCTGTTCAGCACCGCATCGGCCCCCAAGGATGTAACAATTGACGCTACTTTCCATATTGTTTACAATGACGGTACCACATCAACATTCGTAAAGAACGGCATCCGTCTGGCCGGTATAATTGGTCATAACGGCAGCTCACAGCAGGTGGTATCCAAGTGGGATCCCAACTACAAGTATAACTACACCCTGGCATTCAACCCCAACAAGAGCACACGCGTTTGGGATGCCGATGGTGACGGTAGCATACAGATAGACCCCGCAACAGGTGACACCATCACCAAGACTGATGATACCCCCTATCCCGGCGTTATGAAATATAACCCCGATGAGCCCGATATCATTCAGGTATTTGAGGATACTGACGGTGACAATATTCCTGACACTTGGAAGGAGTATCCCATTGTATGGGAAGACATAGACGGTGACAATCTTATTGAGGCCGGCATAGACCGTGACGGTGACGGACACATTGACAACGTGGATAAGGAGAATAACACTCAGCAGGTTCCCGGCGGTGACCCCGACAAGGATCCTACCGATGGCAACCCCAACAACCCGGACGGCAAGGAGGTTATCCTGGTACATGTTGACACTGACGGCAACGGCTATGTTGATGACAATGATGACTGGGTACAGATACAGAAAGACCCGGATACCGGTGAGATCCTGCCTCCGCGTGAGATTGAGGATGCTTACATTGAATTCACAGCTACAGTACAGGAATGGGAGCAGACCTATTCTATCAGCTACGACGTTTTGAATTGATAAAATATATTTACAAATAAGTTTCTGATGAAGAACTTTTGCAAGACATTGGGTATAGCAGCAATCATGGGTGTATCACTCATGATGCTGCACTCATGCTGCAAACACAACAGTTCTGATGATGAAATCAGGGAGATGCCTATTGTGATGAATACCGTCCAGGCCGGAACAAAGGCTATCATTGACAGCCCAGACAGCGAAGAGCGTCTTAAGCAGATGATGAACGCCTGTTATAACAGCCAAGGATTCAACGTGGGCGGTTTTGGCGTGTACGGCTACAAGAAAGCCGGCACACTGGACCCCGCGCAGATATTCAACAACACACGTGTATTCCCTGATGCAGATGAGCCAAGCACAGAGCTCAAGCCCTGGGTGTACCGTCCTTTGCGTTACTGGGACAAGACCGCCAGCTACCAGTTCATAGCATACTGGCCGCATCTGTCCAGCACCGCACAGGCAGGCGCCTATGTTGAGGCTCCGCACACAGTGACAACCGTTGATGAAGAGATCCTGACCATTCACAACATCCCCAACTGGCAGTACGCAAACGGCTCCGAGATGGACCTTATGACCGATGTCAAGGTGGGACGTTTTGATACCGATTTCACAACCGGTAAGGTTAACTTCAGGTTCCGTCATCTGCTGTCACAGCTCATCATAAAAGCTTACTACGTGGGAACAGAGTACCCCGTAACAGTAACTGATGGTGTTAAGAGCGGCGGAGTGAGAGTAAACGGTATCACGCTTACTGAGTATGATCCTGCAGATGCGGAGAAATCGCTGCTCAAGACCGGGCAGACCAAGTTCCAGGTTATGGATCCTAATGGCAAGGTGGACTTTACCCAGACCCTGCAGGATGTGTCATTCAGCACAGTGGGACTGGGTGGGAGCGCAGTCCTGCTTGACAACGGCAACGTCTACATCAACTACAAGAATGAGATGGAGGAGAACCCCAACTTTGTACCCGCAACAGTAGGTACATGGCTCATGGTTCCGCACCGTTGGTACAAGCTCAACCTCACCGTGAATGACTTCATGGTGGGTACCGAAACCAACAGCCGCATATCAAAAACAGTGCCCATCCAGTTGGGACAGCTCGTTTATGATTACGTGACACAGCCCGGCAGGACATACGTGATAACACTGCTGTTCAACACGTTAGAAGGTGGTCTCCAGGTTGAATCAGTTGTGGAGCAGACCTGGACCGAGCACAATGTGCCGCGAGAATTATATAACCTGTAAATACGTAGTATTTAAATTTGGAAATTTAAAAGTTATTAACTAAATTTGCAGTGATATTTATGACAGCAAGAAGGGATAACAACAAACGCAACAGCCTGCTCAGACACACTTTTGTCTTGGCAGTCTGCTCACTGCTGGCTCTGGCATCATGCCGTAAGGATAGATTTGATGACATGAGTGGCCGCGTAACTCTGTACCCTGCAATAGCAAGCGCTGATGAGACTGTCATAACCACTCGCGCCACATTCCCCGTAGAGAATACTACCAACACCTACACCGATGATGCTCCCGCCAACGGCACAAGCATCAGAGTATACGCAGTGCCCACATACGCCGCAGACAACACATCTGAGAAGAAAGCTGCCGGCTCATTCCGCTACAGCAACGATTCATGGCACTCATCAGTAAACGCCAAGAGTGAAGTTTACTACCATCTGTACGCATTCAACTCAAACAACATGCCCGGCGCATCGGACCTGGCATTCAACTGGGGTGTCACCAAGGATCAGTCAAACAACGATGTATTTGACCTGAACACCGTGGCACTCAATTTCAGGAACCTGAACCTGTTTGCATACATCGACCCCATGGTTAGCGTAGCAGCTGCAGGCAAGCTGGTTACAGACGGCCAGCCCTACACTGCCCCCACCCTTACCACCGGATCTTATGACATAGGCCAGGTTAAGACAGAGGACGGCAAGTCTTACAAAGTATGGATGGCAATGGATCATCTCTACGCCAAGGCTACCGTATCACTCTGCATAGATCCTACATACCATGAGATACGCGAGATACGTGTCAAGAATGTTAAGATAACAACCACAGGAGCTGTTCTTGAGGGCAACCACAGCTACAAGTTCAGCGAGGCAAAGCTGGTACTGGACCAGACACAGGGATTTACCGGAACTGATTATGTAGACCTCATGTACGGACAGTCTGCAGTAGAGAACCGTGATTTCCCCACAAACCCCGACTGTGACTACTCCACCCTTAAGGAGCCTGAACAGAACGGAGACTACACGGAGTTTGGCTGGTTCTATTTCCTGCCCAACTCATACATTACTGACCCGCAACTGGATTATCCCTCTGTAAAGATTCACATTGACTACGATGTCTATTACCGCGACGGACAACCCAGGAGACTGAACCAGGAGGTAACTGATTACTTCCCATTGGATAAGATAATACGTAAAGACGGCGCCGAGATAAAACCCAAGGCAGGAGACCATTTCCTGATAAAGGTTTTGATAAAGCCCACGTATCTGTATCAGATGCATGATGACGATGAGCCGTTAGAATTAGATATTACAGGACTGACAAACAACTAAGATGATGATATTTAACCATATACGCAAGCCGTTACCCCTTGACATCAAGTCATGGGGTTTGCTGCTTGTACTGACCATAGGTTCTTTCATACACGCTAGCGCGCAGCTGGTCATAGGCGGTAACGTCTATGGCGGCGGTGACATGGGTGACGTAAAAGGCAGCACCAGCGTAACCGTGCTGTCCGGTGTGGTTGGTACTGATGACTTGGAGAACCCCGGCGGCAGTGTATTTGGTGGAGCACGTATGGCAAACGTTGGCGGTACTGCAATGGTTCACATTGACGGAGTCAACGCCACAGGTTATATTCTCATCAACCGCGTTTACGGCGGTAATGACATATCGGGAACTATCGGTTCATATCAGGCAATAGGTGATGCAAGCAGATTCCCGTCATCAATCTTTGAAGATGCTGATCATGACGGCGTTGATGCATCATGGAACGCATTGCTCCGCATATCGGACGGCGGTGCATCCAAGCCCATCTACATTGGTCAGTTGTTTGGAGGCGGCAACGGTGACTATGACTATGAGTCAGAGAACAGCCCGTTCAAGAATTTACCCAGACCTGAACTTGGCAAGACCTATCTGGACCTGCACGGAGGATCTATCGTTTATGCTTACGGAGGCGGTAACGCAGCTACCGTTAAGCAGTCAACAATCATATGCGTTGATAACAAAAGTAAGGTTGTCAACAGCATTAAAGACCCAAGTATAACCGAACAGAAGCATTCCATAACACCCGGATCAGAGGGTGAGCTGCTCACCACCAAGCGTTTCAAGGCCATGGGTATCAACACCGGTTACTCAAAACCCAGCAGTGATGAGTTCCAGATAGGACGTCTGTTTGGTGGTAACAACAAGGCCGATATGAAGATACGCCCCACCTGGCATCTGGAGGATGGTCTTGTACGTAACCTCTACAGCGGTGGTAACCAGGGCCGTATGACCAGCCCCGAAGGAATTCTGGTAAACATCCAGCCCGGATCAAAAATTGTCATTGACAACCTGTTTGGAGGTTGCCGTATGGCCGATGTACGTCCTCTGCAGCTTGACTACAAGGGTGATTACGTACAGGACAGCAACGGCAATCCCAAGGATATGGAGATCATCCAGCTGGCAGATCCCAACTACGCATTCCCTGCAGGTCTGGCAGCCAGGGTTGTGGTTGACGGTGGTGATGTGAATAACGTATATGGCGGTAACGATATTACCGGTCAGGTATATGGAGGTAATGCAGTAGGTATCCGTAAGAGCATACGCGGTGACGTTTACGGAGGCGGTAACGGCTCTTATCCTTACACTGACAATACATTGCTCAAGGGTCATGACATCTACGGTGACCTGTACTACGAGGTTCCCGATGGCATGACATCGGTAGAGGCACTTAAGAACTTCCGTCCGGATGCCGAGCAGGTATCCATACACCTGTACGGAACAGAGGACAACCCCACCATAATAGGCGGATCAGTCTATTGTGGAGGCAACAGTGCCACACTGGAGACCAAGACCATACAGGGTGCACCTAAGGTTGAGCTCAAGATCGGTTCATACGTAAAGGCCGAGAACGTATTCATGGGTAACAACGGTGAGAACATGATCAGCGATGATATCCTGACCACATTCGCAGGCAACGTAACCACAGATCAGGGTAATCTTGATTTCAGCACTCTGGATCTGACAGACCAGGCCACATTCTCAGCATACATGGAGGGTGCCGCAATGAGTTACATCCCCACCATTACCTTTGAGAACCGTGAGAACGGCGATAATGTAGACTATATCCCCTACACTTCATACATAGGCTCATTCTTCTGCGGCGGTAACGTAGGTAGTATGAGCTACTCCGGAACCAATCATATGGACCTGTATGCTCCCGTCTATGTGTACAACAAGATCGTGGGAGGATGCAACAACGCCAACATACCCTACCGTGCCGGTTTGAACGCCGCATATGAGGGCGGTGTCATGGGTTCGGCCGATGAGAGACCTTACCTGGACAATGAAGGCAATGAGGTGAACCCCTACATGGAGGGTGGTCAGATCAAGGACCGTCTGGTATTGAACATAACAGGTATCAGGGTTGAGCCCAGAGAGTGGAGAGAGAATCCTGATACCCATGAGAAGGAGTTTGTATGGAACACTGTCACATGGGATGACACACAAAAGAAATTTGTTCGTATCAATCCCCTATATGACACACATGATGACGATGAGCTGCGTCTGCTTGGCGGTAACATGTACGGAGGCTGCTACTCATCGGGCCATATAAACGGAAACGTAAAGATCAACATCGAGGATGACCTGATTATTACGGAAAACATATTTGACCAGACCGTTGACGGCGGCACCGGCCCACAGAACTCACACGTATCACTTTACGAGCAGGGTGAGGATATCATGGTCACTGCCATGTCTGTATTTGGTGGCGGCATGGGTAATAAGACCGAGATATGGGGAAGCACTCAGATCAACCTTAAGCAAGGTTATGCGTTCCAGGTATACGGTGGCGGCGAGGAAGGTATCGTAGGTAAGGGTAAGATACAGATTGAGAACAATTCTTGGAAACTGGACTCCGACGGTTATCCCATCAAGAGCTACGCTTACTCACCCGCCTACAGCACCACAGTAAACCTGTGCGGTACAAATGCAGGTTACTCTGAAAATGAAAGCGGACCCGCCCTGCCCGAGGCCCAATACCTTTACGGAGCCGGCAATGAAGGTAACGTATGCGGTGACAGTTACTTATATCTGGGCAACGGCCGCGTATACGATACATTCGGAGGAGCTAGTA
>Ga0310696_10002442_pt1 | contig 24597 bp, 19 predicted proteins | sample AusTroGonzalo_MG_4_FD_203885 | JGI IMG/M metagenome (GOLD analysis project Ga0310696, IMG submission 203885) | Bovine rumen microbial communities from tropical cattle in Woodstock, Queensland, Australia - Gonzalo_02 (v2) (version 2) | ecosystem: Host-associated > Mammals > Digestive system >...
CCAAATGGCAGACACTCATACGCAGTTCATTCCTCAGTGAGGAAATGAAAAGCAGGTATGAAGAACTCGTCATATCCAGAATGGCCCGCTTGAAATAACCAAGCGGCCGTCCGTTCAACCTGAAGTCAGAGCACAAGACCAAGGGCAACGGCTATTGGTTGGTGGAGATGTAAGAAACACTTCTATAAACGTAATAACGACAAGAAATCGGCTGGATATTTTGGTGGTTTAAAGTGTTTTTTGTATTTTTGCAGCAAACAATCAGAAAACCTATGCAAACATTACAAAAAGACAGCCTGCTGCAAGGCGGCAAATACAGGGTGAAGCGCACGCTGGGACAGGGTGGCTTCGGCATTACCTACGAGGGAATACAGGAGGGCCTGGAGCGCCGCGTGGCCATCAAGGAGTTCTTCATGAAGGACTACTGCGAACGCGATGGAGACACCCACCACGTGACGGTGGGTACGGAGAGCCAGCGCGAGACGGTGAGCCTCTACCGCGAGAAGTTTATCAAGGAGGCACGCATGATTGCTTCGCTCGACCGCGCACCTCACATCGTGCGTATCTACGACATCTTTGAGGAGAACGAGACGGCCTACTACGTGATGGAGTTCATCGAGGGTGGCTCGCTCGACGCGCTGGTGAAGAACAACGGTCCCCTACCTGAAGCCAGAGCCTTTGAGCTGACGATGCAGACGGCGCAGGCCCTCAGCAGCCTGCACCAGCGGCAGACGATGCACCTCGACGTGAAGCCCGCCAACATCCTGCTAAGAAAGGACGAGCAGGGCCACGATGACGTCGTGCTGATAGACTTCGGCGTGTCGAAACACTACGACCAGAAAGGCCATCAGACCACTACCACGCCCGTAGGCTACAGCAAAGGCTTCGCACCGCTGGAACAGTACCGCGAGGGCGGCGTTCAGGCTTTCTCACCCACTACTGACATCTACAGCCTGGGCGCCACCCTATACTTCCTACTCACGGGCAAGGCTCCGACAGAAGCCACCGACCTGGCCGACGAGCCCCTGCAACGCCCCACCCACATCAGCGACTGTGCCTGGCAGGTGATCAGCCAAGCCATGCAGAGCAGTCGCAAGCAGCGCTACCAGTCGATGGAGGAGATGATGGATGCGATGAGGAACGGGAACGAAAACGAAGACGAAAACCAAAACGAAAACAAAAACGAAAATGAGGGCGTTGCCACAAAACTGGCCGAAGAGTCTGACTCGCGTGCTACTGAGATGGCGTTACCTGAAAAGAAGAAAAAGCGCCGAACCTGGCTATGGGTACTCGTCGCACTCATCCCCATCATCGTCATTGCCCTTTTCTTACTCAACAGCAAGAAGGATGTGGAGTATTTGGATAATGCCGTAGCAGACATCGCGATACTCTTTGACAGCCAGGATGGCTATCACGACGACTACACGGATGATTCCGACGAACAAATGGGCGAGACGAGAGTACTTCTCTGTGAAGGCACCACCACACGCGATGAAGTACTGGAAATACTCGACAAGATACCCTCAAGGCTGATATGCACAGACGACGTAGACAGCCAGAAAGATGAACGTTTCTATATTGCCGACGACAAGAACGGAAAGGCCAAGATGCTCTGGTCTATGGTGGGACGAGATGACACCAACATTATGATTGTTCTATTCAGCGGCGCCGAAAGATCCGTCTACGAAGATTATGCCACAAGCTATTACCAAAAGTCCGAAGCTGAACCAGCAGAACTTGAACCTGAGGTAGAAGCCGCAGAAGAAGACCCCTACGACTCCTATAGCGACACCACTTTTGTAGATGTAGACAGCCTAAGATATTATTATTGAGCAGTCGACCACCAGTCAGAATGGAATATCCTCGCCTGCATTGAGGGACAAGGAATCAAGAAGCGACTCACCGTGCTGATACATGCCATCGTCGTCAATGTAGAAGCGGCGCTCTACTGGTTTCAGCATCTCATCGGGCGAGGGGTCTAACGGGCTCTTGTAGGCATCGTCCAGAGCCAGATAGGCGTATTTGCGCAAGATGCCCAGTTTCCTGACATCATAGTCATTGTCCGATGAGGACTGGGGCGTCAGATTTTTCAGCTCTTCGCTGTCATTCATCGCCTTTATCACCTTGTCGCTCCATTCCTCAAACGCCAGGACAGGCTTGCTGCAGTCGGCCATCTCCAGATAGTAAATGGCCAGCCGCACATCTCGCAGATGAACGGGACCTGCAAGTTCGCCCATCAGGACTATCCATCTTGTATTCACGTCATATCTATCGATGCCCTTGACACAATAGTCGCGTACAATATTATATAATATGCCGAGGCCTTCCTGCTCGTCCACTCCCCTACCCGAGTGATACAGCACGGAGAGGTAGTCGGTGTCTGACAGCTTTTCACGCTCAATCACGTAGTCCTTGTCCTTTGCCAGACGGAGAGAGACGAAGTAGTAGTCGCGCTCGTCAGTAAACTCCTGCATGTTCTGCCTGACATAGTCCAAGGGCAGATGTCTGATGACCACCCACTTGCATCGTTCTTCGTGGTACTCTTCCCACAGCTCTCTTATCTTTGCCTCAAACGAGCTGTCCCACAGATCGAGCAGCTCAGAATAGGCCCAGTGGCGGTCCGTCTTCCCTCCTTCCAGGAAGGCTGCCAGTATCTTCTTCTGTACTGGCCAGTCCTGCGCCCTGAAGCGCCACTTTATCTCATCTCTCGAGTCCGACACCTTGCCACTCTTCTTGTCGACATAGTTCTTGATGAGCTTGGCTATCGGCATGTTCCTCCTGTTGTTCCTCCTTTTCATTATCCTCGAAAATCTTGTTAGAAAATGAACGGCTGGATTTTACTGTCCAGCCGTCTATCATTTTGTTTAGAATGTGGCGCCTAGCATGATGTTGAAGCCTCGGATCTTGTTGTAGTCGGTAATCTTGCCGAAGTCCATCCAATAGGAGGCACCGAAGCTGAAGACCTCGCTGACACGACAGCTGGCACCTACCTGCCAACCACCCATGAAGCGTTTCATGCCACCCATGGGGTGGTCGCTCTTCATCCAGTCTTCTGTGTAGCGGCGCTCGGCAGCCTCGGTCTGTGTCTTGGCAGAGATGCCATAGCGTCCATAGACACCGGCATAGGGATGGAGGACGAAGCTATCGGAGATTGTCCAGTCATAGGCCAGGCTGACGGGCACTGTTGCTGCCAGCATTTCGAAGGTTTCCTTCACACCCTGCTCAGTTTCCCTGCGGAAGAGGTACTGGAGCTTCGCACCGGCATCAAGTCCCAGCGGCGAGCCGAAAGGCACGAAATAGGTGAAGCCGACGGAGACGCCGTGATAGCCGTTGGTGGTCTTCGACGAGAAGTCGTCTTCGTAGCACCATGTGTGCGGGTTGTACTCGGCGAAGAAGATGCCATAGCCCTTCGTCTCCTGTGACTTGCGGTTGATGCTATAGGGGTTGTACTTCACCTGCTTGTCGTAGTTGGAACGGCGATACTGGTTCACGGACATCGTCTTCTGTGCGCTGACAGAAACACTGGCCATCACCAGCAGGGCAACGGCGAGAATGCGTTTGGAAAGGTCTTTGAACATAATGTGTTGTTGGTTGAATTGCTTTCAAGTGGCAAAATTACAAAGAATTAACGATATGAGCAAAGGTTTTTGAAAGTTTCGTACATGGTATCAGGAAAAAATTGTAAATTTGCGGCGTTAATCAGCAAAGTGAGACCTGTGGACAACTACCAGAGCATACTGAAGAAATACTGGGGCTACGACGATTTCCGCGGCATACAGCGCGAGATCATCGAGTCGATAGGCAACGGCTGCGACACGCTGGGACTGATGCCGACGGGCGGCGGCAAGAGCATCACCTTCCAGGTGCCGGCGCTGGCTCAGGAGGGCACGTGCATCGTCATCACACCCCTCATCGCGCTGATGAAAGATCAGGTGCAGAACCTGCGCCATAGGGGCATCAGGGCCTCCGCCATCCATTCTGATATGGCCCACGACGATGTGCTGCGAATTCTGGAGAACGCCGTCTTCGGAGCCGTGAAACTGCTCTACGTCTCGCCGGAGAGGCTGTCGTCAGAGCTCTTCCTGAAGAAGCTCGAGCACATGCAGGTGAGCTTCATCTGCGTGGACGAGGCGCATTGCATCAGCCAGTGGGGCTATGACTTCCGTCCGTCGTACCTGGCCATCGGAAAGATTCGCAGCATCGTGCCTCAAGCGCCCATCCTCGCCCTCACCGCCACCGCCACGCCGCTGGTTATCAACGACATCTGCGACAAGCTATCCTCTCACCCCTCACCTCTCACCTCTCACCTCTCACCTCTCACCCCTCACTCCTTCAAAGTCTTCCGCATGAGCTTCGAGCGGAAGAACCTGGCCTACATCGTGCGCTATGTGAGCGACAAGGAGGAGCAGATGCGGCATATCCTGCAGAACGTGCCTGGCACGGCCATCATCTACACACGCAGCCGCCGCCGCACCAAGGAGATTGCGTCGATGCTGAACGAGGCAGGCATGAGCGCCACCTTCTTCCACGCGGGCCTGGACAGCAACATCAAGGACCAGCGGCAGAAGGACTGGCAGGCGGGCAAGATACGTATCATGGTGGCTACCAACGCCTTCGGCATGGGTATCGACAAGCCCGATGTGCGCGTGGTGCTACACGCCGACTGTCCTGACAGCATCGAGGCATACTTCCAGGAGGCGGGCCGCGCCGGACGCGACGGACAGAAGGCCTACGCCGTGCTGCTCTTCAACGACAGCGACCGCAGCAAACTGCTGAAGCGCATCAGCGACACCTTCCCTGAGAAAGAGGAGATCAAGGAGGTGTACGACCATTTGGCCTATTTCTATCAGATTGGCGTAGGCTCGGGCTATAATCATGTCTTCGAGTTTCCCATCGACAAGTTCTGCCACAACTTCCGCCACTTCCCCACCCGTGTGCTCTCGTCATTGAAGATTCTGCAGCGGGCAGGCTACATCAGCTATCAGGAGGAAGAGGAGGGTCAGGCACGCCTGCGCTTCCGACTGGAACGCGACGACCTCTACCGGCTGCGCGACAACGGCACCCAGGCCGATGCGCTCATCGTGGCCCTGCTGCGCAACTACAGCGGACTGTTCAACGACTACGTCTACATCGACGAGGCGTTTCTGGCCCAACAGACAGGCCTCACGCGCCCGCAGGTGTACCTTATCTTAAAAGAGCTGGGCCGCAGGGGCATCGTCGACTTCATCCCACAACGCAGCACGCCGCTCATCCGCTACACCCAACGACGCGAGGACTCAGCGTATCTGCAGCTGCCGCCTGCCGTCTACGACGACCTGAAGGAACGCTATCGCGAACGCATCGAGAAGATGATTGAATATGCGACCAGCGAAAACAGATGCCGCAGCCGGATGCTCCTGCACTACTTCGGTCAGGACGACGCGAAGGACTGCGGACAATGCGACGTGTGCCTTGAACGGTGTAGCACCCTCAACAAGGCGGAGGATGCAGACAGGGCACAAACGCTGATAGAGGAACTGCTGGCCGACGGAAAGCAGCACCACGTGTCAGAGCTGCACAAGCTCAACATGCCCTATGGGCCCATTGAAACAGCGCTGGAAACGATGATTTATGAGGAGATCGTCATCGATGACGACGGTCTGCTGTCACTTAAAAACAAAAGGGGATAGAAAAAGAAACCGCCGCTATTCGCGACGGTCATCGTAAGTGTAGTCACTGCCGTAGTTGGCACGGGGGAAGACGAAAATGTCGTCGCTGATACCACCCACCTTGAAATTGCTGATCTTGATGTTTGCCCAGAACAGCGCCACCTTCACCTTGATGAGAATCGGAGCATAGGTCTGAGCATTGATAAGAACCTTGGCCTGCTTCACGGTGCCACGTGCTCCGCGACGCTGCTTCAGGGAAATCATGATGCCGGCATTGGTGCGCTCCATAGAGTAGTCGAAGTCGTCGAGCGTGAACTTGAACTTCGACGAGTATTTGTCGCGCTTGTCCGACTGGGCATCGTTGATCTCAATCACCTTCTTCTTGCGGAAGACGGTGTACATCGTCACGCCGTCGTTCCACGAGTCGGCACGCTCGTCGACGAACTTGCTCTTCTTGCCCTTGAACCAGTTGGTGCCCGCAGTCTTGTAGACGCCAATAAGATTCACGTCATAATGGAAGGTGCATCCCTGCGGCCCATAAACCTGGTCATAGGCCTTCTCAAAAATGCGTCGTGCCTCGTCCTGCGACTCATCACAGTACGAGGCAACGCTAACGCATAGCGCTATCAACAATAGATAAACGCGCTTCATCATTTCTTAAGCCTCTGCGGGTGCTTCCTCAGCAGCGGGAGCCTCAGCTGCGTTCTCAGCAGCAGCGGCAGCAGCAGCCTCGACAGCGGCAGCCTTCTTCTCGGCCACCTTCTTGGCAATAGCCTCGTTCACCTGCTTCTCAGCGTCCAGAGCCTTCTTGGCGGCATCTAGCTTTGCCTTCTTCTCGTCGGCAGCCACCTTCTCAAGACCCTTCTGCTTGTCGGCCTTCCATGCATCGAACTTCTTCTGTGCAGCAGCCTCGTCGAAAGCGCCCTTCTTCACGCCACCCTTGAGGTGCTTCATCAGGTACACGCCCTCACGGCTGAGGATGTTGCGGACAGTGTCGGTGGGCTGTGCGCCAACCTCTACCCAGTACAATGCACGGTCGAAATTCAAGTCTACCGTGGCGGGATTGGTGTTAGGATTGTAAGAACCAATCTTCTCAGTGAAACGACCATCACGTGGTGCACGAGCGTCGGCGATAACGATGCTGTAGAAAGCGTAGCCTTTGCGACCGCCGCGCTGCAATCTGATTTTTGTTGCCATGTTTAATTTGTTTATTTAATGTTTAAAATTGAATTTCATGCTTCCATCTCGTGAAAGCGGCTGCAAAATTACTGCTTTTTTCCCTGATAGACAAACTTTTTCGTGTTTTTATGCATTGATTTAGTGTTTTTTGTGTAATTTTGGGCCTGAAATGAGAAAAGAGCTGTCGATACTCATCCCGATGTACAACGCCGACCCCAGGCCGACGGTCAAGGAGCTGTGCCGTCAGGCCCAAACCATCAGGGGTCTGGACTATGAACTGATTGTCATCGACGACGGCTCCACAGACACGGCCTTAGTGGCACAATGCTGGGAGATCAGCCAATGGCCGAATTGTCGTTTTATGGCGCTGGAAGAGAACATCGGACGTGCACGCATACGTAACCTGCTGTGTTCAATGGCACGAAAGGAGTGGCTGCTGTATCTCGACTGCGACATGACCATCTTCGAGCCCGCCTTCCTCATCAACTATCTACTGGCTGGCGGCGATGTGGTGTATGGCGGCTACAAGGTTGGCGAGGCACCGAAAACCAACCTGCGCTATCGCTACGAGAAGGCCAATGAGCACACCGCCGAACAACGTCGCCTCAGACCCTATCAGCACTTCCATACGGCCAACTTCCTGGTGCGTCGCAGCATCATGGTGGAGCACCCCTTCGACGAGCAATTCCGCACCTACGGCTACGAGGACGTGCTCTTCGGCAAGCAGCTGAAGCAGGCCAGCATCAACATCACGCATATCGCCAACCCTGCCGGTTTCTTCACTTTCGAGGACAACGCCCACTTCGTCAGCAAGACTGAGGAGGGACTGCGCACCCTGCACAACAAGCGCCAGCTGCTGCGCGGCTACTCTCAGATGCTCACTGCTGTCGAAGGCATCCACATCGCCCCTGTTCGCTGGCTCATCTGCCTGTGGCACTGGCTCTTCGGCTGGCTGGAACGCCGCATCCTCTGCAGCAAGCATCCCTCCCTGCGCATCTTCAAGCTCTACAAACTGGGGTACTTCCTGTCTATAAACGAAAACGAAGACGAAAACGAAAACGAAAACAAATGAAACGATTTGCCTTTAAGATGTTCCTCAAGCCAGGCTGTGAGGAAGAATACGAGAAACGTCACGCCGCCATCTGGCCTGAGCTGGTGAAGATGATCAAGGAGCAGGGCGTGCAGAACTACAGCATCTACTGGGACAAGGACACTAACATCCTCTTTGCCTATCAGGAGTGCACAGGCGACGGCAACTCGCAGGACACGGAGAACGTCGACCCCATCACCCAGCGCTGGTGGGACATGATGGCAGACATCATGGAAGTGAATGCCGACAACTCACCCGTCACCATCCCCCTGCCTGAGCTTTTCCACTTGGACTGAACAAAAGCGCCAAAGAGTAAAAAACAAGAAAGGCAGTCATTCGACTGCCTCTTGTGTGACTCCGGCGGGATTGACTTCGTCTATCCCTGCCCCTGCCACGGGCTAGTCACCACAACACAAAAAAAGACCCGATTGAAATTGCTTTCATCGGGTCTCTTTCTTGCATTGTGTGACTCCGGCGGGATTCAAACCCACAACCTTCTGATCCGTAGTCAGATGCTCTATTCAGTTGAGCTACGGAGCCATCCGTTTTCTGATTTGCGGGTGCAAAGGTACGTACTTTTCTTCAATCCGCCAAACTTTTTCCAAACTTTTTTCAAGAAAAGTTAGAAATTGTAGGAGAAGCCCAGCGAGGAATATTCCTTGAACTGCCAATAACCCAGGTCGCTGTCGCGAATGTTGGCATCGTCGAAGCGGGGGAAGAGGAACAGGTTGGCCGAGATATACTTCGACACACGCAGGGTGAAGGTGTTCTCCCACTCCAACTCAGCACGATGGTAGCTGGAGAATCCGTAGAAGCGCGACTTCCACGTCACCACGTCGTTCATCTTCCACTCCAACGAGGCGGTAATCTGCGAACCGAAGTCGGTGAGTGAGTGCGTGTGCTTGTCGGTCTTCACACCAAAGCTCTTGGCCAGCGCGGTGCGGTCGACGTAGCGGTAGTTGACGGCAAGGGGCGAGAGGTTGATGGTGCCCGTCAGCTTGTTCTTAAACCACGACACCTTGTAGTCCATACCGAGACCGATGTTGAAGTTGAAGGGCGACATGAAGTCGGAGAAGGTCTTCACGTTGTTGGCCTTGAAGCCTCGGGCAAACTGTGTATAGGCCAGTACCTGCAGCGTATAGTACCAATTTTTGGCGGCCTGCAGACCTACCTTACCGGTATAGCGGAAGAGGTCTTCGTGGGCCTTGAACTTGTGTATGGTATCGGTACGCGAGGTCTGGAAGCCGAGCTTCATCTCCAGCTTGTTCTCCCATTTCCACTTGGCCTTATTATCGTAGTTGGCCTCCAGCGTGAGACTGCCCACGGCGGAGTAGTTGCTCTCACCACCCTTGTACCAGTTGCCACTGACGTAGTTCTGCATGAACTGCAGATAGCCATCGCCCTTGCGCGTCCAGAACTTCGGCTTTTCCACGACTACCTCTACGGGCTCGGCTTCAGGGGCCTCGGGCATGGGCTCGGCCTGCTCCACCATCGTGACGGTCTGTGCCACGGGCTGCTCGATGATATCCTGACGCAGCTCGCCGGCCTCCGTCTGCTCCGTCTCGGTAACTTCCACCAAGTCGGGGCGATTCAGGTAGACGTGCATCAAAGCCCTGTCGACTGCCTGCGCAATCTGGTCGTTAGACTGCGACGACATGGACAGCTGGCCGTTAGCTACTGAGTGATAGAACGTAAGCGGCGCAAAGAGACGGTAATACTGTCCCTCGCCCGGCTCATTCTCTCGTGCGGCACTGGCGCTGAGCGCAAAAACTGCCGCTAATGATAATAAAATGTGCTTCATAACTGCGGCAAAGATAGTCATTTTTGCTGAAATCAGCATCTTTTTTTCCTAAAAAGTACAACTCTATATGAAAAATTTCGCACCTTTGGCTTTGCCGAAGCCACTTTCGCTCGGGAAAACAAAGAAAAACAAGTTTTCCTTTGGTTTTCCGCTCGCTTATTCGTACCTTTGCACCCAAATTTGCGCGAAAGGCAACTTTTTCGCGTACATTATTTATATATAGAAAGAAAAACGAGATGAATAAAAACACACTCATTGGCTTTGTACTCATAGCCGTTGTCTTGATAGGTTTCAGCATGTGGGGCCAGAAACAGGCCGCCGAACAGCAGGCCGCCGCTGAGGCTGCCGCCAAGCAGGAACAGCAGAACAAACCCCAGGAGGAAGCTCCCAAGGATAGCGCTGCAATCGCTTTGGCAGCAGAGCAGAAGCTACAGGCCGACAGCGCCCGTACTTTCTTCAATGCCCTGCAGGAACAGGCACTGGACTCGGTGGTGCTGAAGAACGACAAGGTGGAGCTGACCATCTACAACAAGGGTGGCGTGGTGAAAAAGGCTAAGATACTGGGTTACAAGGACTATAAGGGCAACACCGACGTAACGCTCTTCGACGACAAGGACCAGAGCCTGAGCTTCGCTCTGCCTGCCAATGCGAAGAAGGAGATCATCAATACCGGCGACCTCTATTTCGAGAAGTCGAATACCACCGCCAAGACGGCTACGATGACAGCCACAGGCGCCGACGGTGCGAAGATTATCATCAGTTACGAGCTGGGCGACAGCTATCTGCTCCACTTCAACGTGAAGACAGAGGGCATGGACCAGTTCTTCGACCCAGGCCACAAGACGATGAACGTGGTGTGGAAAGACTCATGCCGTCAGCAGGAGAAGGGCTACACCTTCGAAAACCGCTATGCCTCACTGACTTACAAAGAGGTGGATGGCGGCACTGACCACCTGAGCGAGGGCAGCAACGACACAGAGCGTCCTGAAGAGGCACTGGACTGGGTGGCATTCAAGACACAGTTCTTCGCTGCCGTGCTCATCCCGCAGAAGCACTTCGAGAAGGAGGCTTTCCTCAACAGCGTGGTACACAAGAAGGAGTCGCACTACCTGAAGTCATACACCGCCGAGCTGCAGACGCCGTTCAGCACACAGGAGTCGAATGCATTTGAGATGTACTTTGGCCCCAACGACTTCCAGATCCTGAAGAACATCGACAAGCAAAGCCAGTTCGGTCGCGACCTCGACCTCGAAGACCTCGTCTATCTGGGCTGGTGGCTCGTTCGTTGGATCAACCGCTGGTTCACGCTCTATGTCTTCGACGGCCTCACCGCCCTTGGACTGGGCATGGGCATCGTGTTGATCCTCATCACCTTGCTGCTGAAGGGCCTCACCTTCCCAATGGTGAAGAAGAGCTATATGTCGAGCGCCAAGATGCGTGTGCTGAAGCCGAAACTCGAAGAGGCGACGAAACAATTCGACAAGCCCGAAGACCAGATGCAGAAGCAGCAGGCCATGATGCAGATGTACTCGCAGTATGGCGTCAGCCCGCTGGGCGGCTGTCTGCCTATGCTCATACAGATGCCTATCTGGATTGCGATGTTCTTCTTCGTGCCCAATGCCATCCAGCTGCGCGGCGAGAGCTTCCTCTGGATGGAAGACCTGTCGACCTATGACCCCATCTTTGAGTGGAGCAAGCCCATCTGGGGCATTGGCGACCACTTGTCGCTCACCTGCATCCTGTTCTGTATCAGCAACTTACTCTACAGTTACCTGACCATGCGTCAGCAGCGTGACCAGATGATTGGCCAGCAGGCCAGCCAGCTGAAGATGATGCAGTGGATGATGTACTTGATGCCCGTGATGTTCTTCTTCATCTTCAACGACTACAGTAGCGGTCTGAACTTCTACTACTTCATCTCGCTGCTCTTCTCGGCCATCATCATGTGGACGCTGCGCAAGACCACCGATGACGCCAAGCTGCTGGCTATCCTTGAGGCCAACTACAAGGAAAACAAGAACAATCCGAAGAAAAAGAGCGGACTGGCAGCCCGTCTGGAGGCCATGCAGAAGCAGCAGGAGGAGATGAAGCGCATGCGCGAGCAGATGAAAAAGCGCTAAGTAAGGGTCTGCCACAATAAATGTGGCAAACAGGAGTTATTATTATATAATAATGTAACAAAGAGAATGATGAGAAAAATCCTCTTGGCGCTGGCCATGCTACTGCTGACAGGCAGCGCAGCCTTAGCTCAGTCGACAATGACTGACGAGCAGGTCATATCTTTCATTATGGAGGAGAAAGAAAAAGGCACCTCTCAAACCGAGATTGTGACGAAACTGATGCAGCGTGGCATCGACATCCAGCAGATACAGCGCATCAAGCGCAAGTACGAGCGCCAGATTCAGCAGTCGGGTATGGGAAGTGTGGCTGACGAGGCTATCAACAACGCCAACAACCGTTTGCGCACCAACAACGGACAGCAGCGCACCAACGGACAGCGTACCACCAACGGGCAGCAGCGCACCACGGGCAGCGGCAGCCAGATGATCAGGCAGCAGGCTACGACGAAGAACGAAGACGATCCCACCTTCCTGATGATGCAGGCTGAGCTGGGCGGCATCATGCCCGTCGACTCCATCGCCCTGCTGGAACAGCTGTTAGAGCAGCAGGAAAAGGAGAAGACACGCATCTTCGGACACGACATCTTCAACAACGAGGCCCTCAGCTTCGAGCCAAATATGAACATCGCCACGCCTGCCGACTATCGTCTCGGCCCTGGTGATGCTGTGGCTGTAGAGATCTACGGTGCCTCGCAACAGAGCATCGACGCCACCATCACTCCCGACGGATATATCACCATCGACGGATTTGGTCCTGTGCAGATTAGCGGACTCACCGTGGCCCAGGCCAATGCACGTCTGCGTTCACAGCTCAGCTCACGCTATGCCGACAGTCAGATACGTCTGAGCGTAGGCCAGACACGTACCATCCTCGTCAACGTCATGGGTGAGGTAACCTACCCCGGCACCTACACGCTGTCAGCCTTCTCCACCGTGTTCAACGCACTCTACATGGCTGGCGGCATCAGCGACATCGGTACGTTGCGTAACATCAAGGTATATCGCAACAACAAACTCGTCAGCACTGTCGACGTCTACGACTTCATCCTCAACGGCAAGGCCACGGGCAACGTCAAGCTCACCGACAACGACGTCATCATCGTCGGAGCCTATGACTGTCTGGTCAATGCGACAGGCCGCATCAAGCGTCCCATGTTCTATGAGATGAAGACTGACGAGAGCCTTGCCGCCCTGCTGAAGTATGCCGGCGGCTTTACAGGCGACGCCCTGAAGACATCGGTACGCGTAACACGTAAGAATGGCTCGCTCTACTCCGTGCACACCGTCGACGAGTTCGACTTCGGCACATTCCGCATGGCCGACGGCGACTCCATCTGGGTGGACTCCATCATCGCACGCTATTCGAACATGACCGAGGTGAAAGGCGCCGTGTTCCATCCTGGAACCTACCAGATTGACGGTAAGATTACCACCGTGCGCTCGCTCATTGAGGCTGCCGGAGGAATCAGCGAGGACGCCTTTACCGGACGTGCCGTCATGCATCGCATGAAGCAAGACCGCACGCTGGAGGTACTCTCTGTCGACATCAAGGGCATCATGGACGGCACATCGCCCGATGTGCCCCTGCGCAATGAGGACGTGCTTTGGGTGGCCAGCCGCAAGGAAACCATCGAGCCCCCTACCCTCACCATTCATGGCGAGGTGCAATATCCAGGCATCTACCGCTACGCCAGCAATGAGACGGTGGAAGACTTCATCCTTCAGGCCGGCGGTCCGACGGATGCCGCCTCCATGGTGAAGGTCGACGTGGCCCGCCGTATCATCGACCCCTATGCTACCGAGTCGCAGGACACCGTAGCCCGCCACTTCTCCTTCGCCGTCAAGGAAGGCTTCATCGTTGACGGTGCAGAGGCGTTCCATCTGGAGCCCTTCGACGAGGTATATGTACGCAAGAGCCCCGGCTACCTGCCCCAGCAGAACATCAGCGTTGAGGGCGAGGTGCTGTTCGAGGGTACTTACACCTTGACGAAGAAGGGCGAAAGACTGAGCGAAGTCATCAAGCGTGCCGGTGGTCTTTCGAAGACTGCCTATCCCTCTGGTGCCCGTCTTATCCGCCAGCGCACCGCCGAGGAGCTGGCTCGTCAGGAATCGCTGCGCAATGCCGCCAAGCGTTCCGGTGGCAAGGACTCCATTGATGTGAGCCGTCTCGACATGAGCGCCACCTATCCCGTCGGTATCCAGCTTGACCTGGCTTTGGCCAATCCCGGCAGCGGTGCCGATATCGAGTTGCGCGAGGGCGACCGCATCATCGTGCCTGAATACAGCAGTATGGTGAAAATTAACGGCGAGGTGATGTACCCGAATACCACGAGCTTCGTCGAGGGCAAGAGGCTGAAATACTACATCAACCAGGCCGGTGGCTACGGCGACAACGCCAGGAAGCGGCAGACCTACATCATCTACATGAACGGCACCGTGGCCAAGGCCGACCGTAAGCACAAACCCAAGCCGGGCTGTGAGATTGTGGTGCCAACGAAACAGCGAGGCAACAAGCTAAGCACCGCCGAGACACTTGCCATCGGCTCTACCACAGCCTCCATCGCGACGATGATTGCCACACTGGTGAACCTGTTTAAGTAGCACACTATGGAAGAGAAGAAAAAAGAGGTCATCAACCTCAGAGACATCACACGCAAGATTATCCAGCAACGTAGAAAATTCTATTTGCCGCTGGCCATTACCTTCGTTCTTTCCTGTGTCTACATTTTTAGCCAGCCACGCTATTACACCACAGAAGCTAGTCTTGCACCCGAGATGGAATCATCTTTGGGAGCTGGCGGCACGCTGGGCTCCATCGCCTCGTCATTCGGCATCGACTTGGGCGAGATGCAGACCAGCGATGCCATAACGCCCCTACTCTATCCCGACCTGATGGAGGACAACGCCTTTGTCTGCAACCTCTTTAATATCATGGTGCAGACACAGGACGGAAAGGTAAAGGCCACCTATTACGACTATTTGGACAAACACCAAAAGCACCCTTGGTGGAGCGGTGTAACATCGCTGCTTTTCAACTTGCTGAAATCAAAAGACGATGACGTAGTATCCAATGACAGCACTACGTTCAACCCTTATGTCCTCACAAGGAAGCAAGACCAAATCGTGGGCATAATTCGTGCAAACATTACTATCAGAGTAGACAAGAAGACTGGCGTCATATCACTTAACGTGAAAGACCAGGATCCGCTCATCTGCAAAACGCTGGCCGATTCTGTCATCGTCCGTCTACAGACCTTCATCACCAACTATCGCACAAATAAAGCCCGCACCGATGTAATCTATTACACAGCTCTGGTAGACAGTGCCCACCAAGAATACGTGAACGCCTATATGGAGCACGCCCGCTATGCCGACGCCAACCAGCACACCGTCTTAGAGAGTCATCGCAACAAGCTGGCAGCATTGGATAACGAGATGCAGCTAAAATATACAAGCTACTCCATGCTGATGGCACAGCTTCAGGCCGCACAGAGCAAGGTGCAGGAACGCACACCCGCCTTCACCCTGTTGAAAGGTGCCGCCGTGCCCGTTAAGCCTGCAGGCCCCAAGCGTATGATCTTCGTGGCTACAATGCTATTCTTAGTCTTTATGTTCAGAGCGTTCTGGTTAGTTAGGAGCGAGCTACACTTTAAGTTCTAAGTGCCGCTAATGGGGCTTTCCAATTTTATAGCAAGAAAACTCCGGCTCACGAAGACTAAACAAGCAATCGTTGAGAACATCTTCTGGGCCGTGCTGGGTAAGATAGTACAGCTCCTCAGCGGGTTGCTCGTAGGCATCATCGTTGCCCGCTACCTCGGCCCTGAGCAATACGGTTTGATGAACTATGTCATCAGCCTTGTGTTTCTCTTTCAAACCTTTGCCATCTTTGGCCTTGATGCCATTGAAGTGAGAGAGGAGGCACGGAACGAGAAGCCTATTCAGACCATCATCGGCACAGCCTTTGGCCTCAAGCTGATCTTTGGATTTGTCTTTATGGTGCTAGTCATCCTCACCTCATGGCTGATGGACGCTGATCGCTATACCACACTCCTCGTAGCCATCTATTCATTCACCATCATACTCAATTCCTTCAGCATTATCCGCAACTATTTCTTCGCCATCGTACAAAATGAGTATGTGGTGAAGACGGAGATTACTCGCACTCTGATTGGTATCTGCATCAAGCTGATGCTGTTGGCCATCCACGCCAACCTGACGTGGTTCCTTGTCGCCTATGCCTTCGACGGTGTGCTACTCTCCAGCGGCTTCTTGATTGCCTACACGAAAAAGGTAGGCAGTATCAGGCAATGGCATTTCGATACATCCTACGTTCATTTCCTTCTGAAAGAGTCTTTCCCGCTGCTTCTTACCAGTGCTGCCGTTATTATCTATCAGCGCATAGACCAAGTGATGATTGGCCAGATGGTAGACAAGGAGGCGGTGGGCTATTTCTCCGTTGCTTCCCGCTTTGTCGAGATACTCATCTTTATTCCCATGATGCTTGCCCAGACCATCACGCCTATGCTGGTGAAAGCCCGTGAAAGAAACATTGGGGAATATGAAGTCAAGGCACAGAAATTCATGAACATGTCTGTGTGGCTATCGTTGCTAGCATCTACTTTTGTGGCATGTATTGCTTACTGGTTGGTAAAGTTCACCTTCGGAGAGGCTTATATGCCGGCAGTTATTGTCCTTCAAATCATGGCGTTCAAGGCAGCCAGCGTAGCCCTTTCAAACACTGCCGGTGCCATGTTAGTAACGGAGGGTCTTCAGCGCTATGCCATTTTCCGCGACAGTCTGGGCTGTGTGGTCTGCGTAGTGCTCAACTACTTGCTGCTGCCCCGCTACGGCATCATTGCAGCCGCCTTCGTAGCCATCGCCAGTACCGTCACCGCCGGCTACATTGCCGATGCCCTCATCCCCGCTTATCGCCACCTGTTTGCAAGACAGACCCGTGCACTAATGACAGGGTGGAAAGACATCCTGCATCTCAACACAATAATAAACAACCAATAATCAATATCTTTTCACCACTCCATTTATAATATGCTGCTGCTTATTCCCTTCATCTATTTCTCTCTACTTGCTGCTTTTTTCTTCATGAGGCACAGGTGTCTGAATCTCGATATTGCAGCATGCGTGCTTCTCATTTTAATTTCGCTATCTTCGATTTTGATTGACGTCAATGACATTTATGGAGAATATGGTATAAACGAATACAGCGTAACTTTGCCTGCCGTTCTTCTCTATTGTCTTCAATGGACACTCCTTCTTCTGCCACTACACGTCGTGTCATCGATAAAGTTAGAAAGGCATGATTCCGTAAAGACTCCCATGCTATACATTGTCTATGGTGTACTCATCATGTCATCACTTGTTATGATAGTCACTAGCCTCTCTGACATTCGTGACGCCATCATTATGGATGCCATTGACATGTATCGTGAGAACGCAGCTCTAAGGGAAATTTCGGTAAAGACTGATGCGAACTACATTATGTTGCTTCCTCAGATACTCACATCAGCTCCCTTTCCTACAATGGCACTCTTTTTCTGGTTTTACGCCAAGGTCTTTACCAACTGTCCAATGCCCATACGCCTTGGTCTCTTGGTATGTTCCATTGTACAAGCTGTTCTCTCAATTATAACAGCAGGGCGTGCAGCACTCATTTACTGGGTGTTTGACTTCTTCCTCATCTTTGGTTTCTTCTACAAGTATCTCTCTGTAAGGCTGAAGCGTGGTATAATAATAGCCTCGGCAGTGATTGGTACCTTTATAATTGGCCAGATACTGGTGATTACCATTTCGCGATTCGGTGATGACTCTGGACTGAAAGACAGAGACCCCTTAGAGTCGCTCTACGCATACGCCGGCCAGCACGTCAATAATTTCTGTGCAGTTATTAATGAAGGTGCTGACGCTCCACTACAGATTGGACGAATATTTCCGCTTACCAACAAAATTATCAACCATGAGGACTTTGACCTTATTCAGCATTACGAGAACATACATGCAAAAGTGAATATCCAAGCCAACGTCTTTGATACATTTGGCGGAGAAGTCTATTTGGATTTGGGATGGATAGGTTTCATATTGCTTCTCATGCTGTTACTAATTATTTGTTTAGTGATTAAGACAAATTGGCAGGAGATAAAGTTTCATAGGGTATTCATCCTAATCGTACTCATAGCAACATTCACGCGCGGATTGTACGCATGGCCCTTTGTCGGCCACTATACCACGCTTGCACTGATAGCCACATTCCTGATAATGAAACTATTCAATTACACGTTTAAAGTATGATGGGTATCTATGCTATAATCATCACATACAATGCCATGCACCGTGGCTGGATTGACCGCTGCCTGAACAGTCTGAAGGCCAGCACCGTACCAGTCACCGCCATCGTCATCGACAACGGTTCTTCCGACAACACACGTAAGTACGTGCCGCAGCATTTCCCCGAGGCTGTATGGCTGCCTCAGGAGAAGAACCTGGGCTTCGGACAGGCCAACAACATCGGCCTTTGCTACGCCTTAGAGCACAATGCCGACTATGTGCTGCTACTCAATCAGGATGCTGCCCTCGCGCCCGACGCGTTGGAGAAGATGATAGCCGTTAGCGATGGCGAGTCTTTGTTGTCGCCCCTGCACCTCAATGGCGATGGCACCCGCATCGACGAGATGTTTCGATGCTCGCTGAAACTGTCCGACAACACCATGAACGATGACCTACTTATCCGCCACAAGCTGGAAAACAGCTATGAGTCGGGTGAAATTTGCGCCGCCTGCTGGCTAATGCCTGTCGCTCTCATCAAGAAAATTGGCGGTTTCAACCCATTGTTTTTCCACTACAGCGAGGACACCAATTATTACCATCGCATGGTGTATCATGGCGTCAAGACCCTATTGGTGCCCGATACATTCATGTATCACGACCGTCTTTTGCAGGGCAACATGCAGGCGTTCAACCACCAGCGTTTGCGCCGCGACCTGCTGCTTGAAGCCTGCAACATCAACCAAGGCTTAATCAAATGTCTCTTCAGATGGATGAAAATCCTTATCCGCTGCTACCATAAGGACCTGCGCCAAGGCCAATACCGCGTAGGAGCCTTTACCTGCCAGATTTTTTGGATCATTAAACATTGCGGAAAAATTGCCAAATCAAGAAGAACAGAAAAAACAACAGGACTGAACTGGCTAAACTGCCCCGAATGATGAATATAGCTTATATATTGAACAACACATCTGAATCTAATGGTGATACGAAAGCATTTTTAAACATGCTAAACGATATTATTGCCAAGGGGGTACGTCCTTTCATCATCACTCCTAACAAAGAAGGCATCTACCATCTGCTGGAAAGTAATGACAAGATACGAATAAAGGCATTAAACTATCGTCCCTGTGCCTACCCACGACTGCGCATTACCATTGACTACCTTTACTTTATTCCTAAACTTCTAGCAAGATTATTTGTTAACCACAAGGCCACTCGTCAATTAGCAGCTTGTCTGAAAGAAAACTCCATTGACATTGTCCACACCAATGTGGGTGTCGTCCGTATTGGTTTTGATGCTGCCCAAAAGAACGGAATACCCCATATCTATCATATCCGCGAATATGCTGACAGGATAGGCATCAAATATTTTCCGACTAAACAATCCTTTATCCGCCAGTTAAATGGTAACATGTCGTATTCCATTTGCATCACCAAAGCCATTCAGGACTATTATCACCAATCAGACAAAGGGAAAGCCTCGCGTGTCATCTACGATGGAGTCTTTTCTAGGCAGACTGCCCTGCCAACATTTTCCAGCAAGAACTACTTCTTGTTCGCCGGCAGAATACAGCCTGCCAAGGGATTAGACCAGTTACTAAAGGCCTACAGTCTATACTCCATGAACGAAGCCAACCCTTTGCACCTTAAAATAGCCGGAAGTTACACTGACAGTGCCTATTATAGAAAGCAGTTTAAATTCGTGGAGGAGCACCATCTGACAGAGCAAGTTGAGTTCTTGGGCAACATAGACGATATTCAGAAAGTAATGCGCGAGGCTCGCGCCCTGATTGTCTCATCACCCTTTGAGGGATTTGGTTTCTGTATGCCAGAGGCTATGCAGCAAGGATGTCTGGTCATTGGCCGCAACACCAGCGGTACTAAAGAGCAACTTGACAACGCTTTAGAAATGACAGGCCAGGAAATTGCCCTGCGTTATGAGACAACAGAACAGCTGGCCTCACTACTGTCTGAGGTGGCCAACCAGCCAGTGTCGCATTATAACGCTCTTACTCAGAGAGCTTTTGATGTAGTCAACCAGTTGTATACAAAAGAGGACCACGTTAGAAATGTTTACGAATATTACATCGACATATTAAACGAGAAAGAATTATCCTGATGTAACGTCGCATGTTATGCCTCCCAATAAGCCTTGCGAACAGACGCAATTTCAAGCTTTTTTTCCTTTTTTCTTTTGCCATTTCAAGTAAAATAACTATTTTTGCAGAATAATAAGGAAACGATACTACAACCGCACCATCGCGGTCTAGGATATGTTACTTCAACAACATGAAAGCAAGAGTCATAGCATATTACCTGCCACAATTCCACCCGATACCAGAGAACGATGAGGCATGGGGACCAGGATTTACAGAATGGACAAACGTGGCGAAGGCCCGTCCGCTTTTCCGCGGGCATTACCAGCCAAGGATACCTGCCGATCTTGGTTTCTACGATTTGCGACTGCCGGAAACACGCGAGCAGCAGGCACTGATGGCTCGTGAAGCTGGCATTGAGGGCTTTTGCTACTACCACTACTGGATGGGCAACGGGAAACTGCTGCTGCAGCGTCCTTTCCAAGAAGTTCTCCAAAGCGGGAAGCCCGACTTTCCTTTCTGCCTCTGCTGGGCTAACCATGAGTGGACTACTCGGACCTGGCAGAACGGCGGAAAGACCAAAATCATAGCACCTATGACATACGGTGGCGATGAAGACTACAAGGCACATTTCAACTATGTCCTGCCCGCCTTTAAGGACAATAGGTATATCACAGTTGACGGAAAGCTGTTGTTTTCAATTTATGATCCCTACAATTTCCAGGATGTGGCACATTTCATGGAGGTATGGAGGCAAATGGCGTCGGCAAACGGTTTGCCCGGGATTCACTTTTCAGCGATGGTGAATAACACAACAACCATTAAGCGTACTGCAGACGGAAACATCAAACGTGTCCTGCCCAATCTGGAAAGCAGTAGTCAGCTCTTTTCCGACATTCTTTCCTTAGGCTTTGACAGTATTACCTCATACGGGAAATCAAGAGGAGAGATGATGGCTCTTGGCAAATACCAGCGGACTATCAAGAAATACCTCCACAAGCATCTGCCCTTCATGCCAGCCTTGCGTTATGACTATCCCAGCACAGTGCGGCATTTCTTCTCACCGGAAGACCAGTGGGAGAATGTTTTCCCCGTAGTAATTCCGCAATGGGATCGTACCCCGCGTGCTGGCAATGCCGAGGGTATATATGTCAATGCTACTCCCGAGAATTTCGGCACGCACCTGTCAGATGCCTTGAAGACTGTGGCAAACAAAAAGGATGAACACAGGATTATCTTCATCAAGTCGTGGAACGAGTGGGGCGAAGGCAACTATCTTGAGCCTGACGAAAAATACGGTCATGGCTATTTAGACGTTATCAAGAAGGTATTAAATGAATGAAGGGGAAGATGAATACGAAAAATAAAGATGCCATATTCTTCATTGACCCTCAGTCAATGATTAACCTTGCTGTGTATGACTATCATTTACTTGCAGACATCGACGACTTTGACCTGCACTATGTTTGCAGTAAGTATCTGGACTACAAAGAGAACGGCAGGCATGTCTACCACAAGCTTTTTAAATACAACAAATTAAGTAATTCTGTATTCAAGGCCGTCAGCTATGTCTGGTCTTATCTCAGGCTGTTGTTCCTTTTCATTGTGCACAAGCCCAAATTGGTCCATGTGCAATGGTTCAGGATGCAGCATTTTGACTTGTACTACTACAAAGTTGCCAAAAAACTTTTCGGATTCAAGCTGTTGTACACTGCCCACAATATCCTGCCTTTAAATACGGGTGATGATTACTTCCCGGTATTTTCAAAGATTTACGGCATTTGTGATGCGGTCATTGTTCATTCGAACGACACGAAAGCGCAGCTTGCAAAAAAGTTCGCACTTCCCGAAGGTAAGATATCCGTCATCCACCATGGATTCCTCAAGCTGAATTACGACCAATCGATACTTGAAAAGGAACAGCACCAGTTCAATGAGAAATACCATTTCGGGGAAAAAATCATTTTCACCTCACTTGGATTCCAGAATGCCTATAAGGGCTATGATATCCTTGCGAAAGTATGGGATACGACGCCGGAATTGAATCAAAGCAAAAACTGCATGCTTGTGATGGTGGGGAAAAACCAGGGAGTCGATTTGTCTATGCTGGCGAAATACGACAACACAGTCGTTGAAGACAGGAAACTGTCAAATGAGGAATACTATTATCTGCTTACCCATACCAGCGTTTATCTGCTGCCCTATAAGAAAACGTCCTTTTCCCAAAGCGGTGCCCTAATGACAACTATCTCAGAAAGAATCCCAACACTCGTAACTGATGTCGGAGGCCTGAAGGAACCGCTGCAAATCGCGAAAATCGGTTGGGTGATAGAGGAAGAGGTGAATGAGGAAAACTTGCGTGCCGCACTACTGGACTTATTGCACCACCCGGAGGAAATCTCCAAGATCAAGAACGACCATCAGGCCTGGGAAAAAGTTCAGGATTATTACGACTGGCACCACATCAGTCTGCAGACACAGGAATTATACCATCAGGTCATCTAACCGTTCACTTTTTCTGAAAGGAGTCGCACTGGTACACCCTCACCCAGTCGAAACGAGTCTCAAATGTCATTCTTGTGTCAGGATACGGCAGGGCATCCCAATGGCCATTGCCTACTGCCTGGTTGAGAATAATAAAGAACGGGAAGTCGAAGGTGAACGTTTCTAACCATCATCCCACATCAGGAATAGCATTACCCATCTCCAGTAAATACGCAGGTGTATAATAGTCCATCATGCCACCAAGCGATGTAAAGGTCATTTCCCCAAAATAGGTCTTCCCGTTCACGGCATACAAATCGACACGTACCTCCGGGAATGGCTTCGACAACTTGCGGGCCACTTCAATCATCTCGTCAAGGCAGGCAGGTTTCGGCAAAGCCTTCGTGGCAACAGTAATATGAGGCGATGCCTGCATATTCCCCGGGAAACGGTTCCACTCAAGGTCATAGCAGTCGGCAGTAGCATGATAGCCATCCTCCTGGCGCTCGGAACAGACGAAAAAGGAATAGGGCTCGCCGTTGAAGCACCAAAGCTTATAGTCAATCAATGAACTCTCGCCTTCATGACAGGGCAGCAGTTTTTCAGCCAGTATCATCGGCTTAATGCCGCGATACTGCGGCTCGGCCGACAAAGCCCCGATATGGTCCGTGCTGAGCCAACCCTGCAGCCTCTTTCGCAGGGAACCCCAGTCGGCCTCTGTCATTTTCGCCTTGTCCACCTTTATATTCGTTCCCTTGCCATCACCGTTGTTGGCCTTCAGAATGAATGTCTGAGGCAGTTCGTCAAAGGGAATATCCTCCACACGCTCCCAGGCGCCATACAGGGGAATCAGTACAGACGACAGTCCGCAGGACTTCACGTATTCACGAACCTTGTATTTATCTGCCAGCTCCGACCACACCGAAGTGTCGGTAAAGAGTTTCAGGTAAAGGATTTTCTCATTTAAATCCCGTGGATTCTTTAAGTTTGGAAAGCGTTTGAACCTTAGAAAATAGCGTGTCTTCACCGTTGCAACAGGAAATTTGTTGCATATCACCTCCGCCGTTTTTCTGATTATTCTATTCATGAAAAATAACTTTCAGCCTGCAAAGGTACAACTTTTTAAGAAAAGATGTGTCGTTTTCCATAAAAAGTTGTACCTTTGCAGCCGAATTTCGAAAAAGGACACATGCAAGAAGACCTCGTATCTGTCATTATGCCGACGTTTAATTGCAGCAAGCATTTGGCGGACAGCATTGACAGCATACTGAACCAGACATACAAGAACGTGGAGCTCATCATCACCGATGACAACTCTACCGACGAAAAGACTCTTTCCCTCCTTCACCATTATATAGAGAAGGACAAGAGGGTTGATGTGTTGTTCCTGGATTCGAACAAGGGGCCTGGATACACCAGAGACAAATCCATAGAACGTGCACGTGGCAGATACATCGCCTTTTGCGACAGCGACGACTGCTGGTTCAAGGACAAGCTGGAGCGTCAGATACGTTTCCTCACCGAGCGGCAATGTGCATTAACCTATTCTTCCTACATACTGATTGACGACGACGGACGCGAAGTGGGCTTCAACACGGCTCCCGCCTACATGACGTTCAACAAGCTGAAGTGCGACAACAAAATCGGCTGCTCTACCGCCATCTATGACATCAAGATGCTTGGCAAGAAATATTTCATGCCACACATCCGCAAGCGCCAGGACTGGGGACTGTTCCTCACCATCATGCGCGACTATCAGAAAAAGGTTTATGCCATACAGGAGCCGTTGGTTTACTATCGCATGCGCTCCCAGTCGGTTTCAAGCAACAAATTCGGACTCATCAAGTATAACATCCGTATCTATCGGGAGGTCTTGGGGTTTTCAAAGCTGAAATCACTT
>Ga0310696_10002443_pt1 | contig 24580 bp, 21 predicted proteins | sample AusTroGonzalo_MG_4_FD_203885 | JGI IMG/M metagenome (GOLD analysis project Ga0310696, IMG submission 203885) | Bovine rumen microbial communities from tropical cattle in Woodstock, Queensland, Australia - Gonzalo_02 (v2) (version 2) | ecosystem: Host-associated > Mammals > Digestive system >...
CAGCTTCAGGTGCTGATAAAACCGAGCCCGCAGGATGCCCAGAGGCTTTATCTCGAAAGTCTCAAAGTTATCGGCATCGACCCTGCGGAACACGATATCCGCTTTGTCGAAGACGACTGGGAAAGTCCGACTCTGGGTGCATGGGGTCTTGGATGGGAAGTCTGGCTCGACGGCATGGAGATCAGCCAGTTCACATACTTCCAGCAAGTAGGCGGTATCGACCTCAAGCCGGTTCCGGTAGAACTTACCTACGGTCTGGAGAGGATCTGCATGTACCTGCAGGGAGTCGAAAACGTTTATGATCTGCAGTGGAACGACAAAGTCAAATACGGCACGGTCCACAAGGCTGACGAAGTCGAATTTTCGACTTTCAACTTCAAAGAGGCTCCGGTAGAAGATTTCTTCGCGTTTTTCGACAAATACGAGAAAATTTCGAAGGAACTTATCGAAAAATCGCTTCCGCGCCCCGCTTACGAGTTCTGCATCAAAGCAAGCCACGCGTTCAACATTCTCGATGCCCGTGGCGCGATCTCGGTCACCGAAAGGCAGAGATACATCATGCGAATAAGAGACCTTGCGTGCGCCGCTGCAAAAAAATACGCTGAAAGTTTTAAGGAGGAATAAATGTCGGATTTTATTTTTGAAATCGGTTATGAAGAGTTTCCAGCAAGTTTTATTCTTCCTTTTGTTTCGCAGCTTAAGGAAAAAGTCCTTTCCGAGCTTGAAAAACAGCGCGTAACTGTCGGAAACTGCAGAGAGTTTTCAACATGTTCGAGAACCGCTCTCGTCTGCACGGGACTTCCTGAAAAGCAGCCCGACATCCGCGAAAAAGTCACTGGAGCTCCTAAAAAAGTGGCTCTCAACGCTGACGGAACCCTTTCCAAAGCGGGTGAAGCGTTTTTGGCCAAAAACAAGATCACCGACTATTTCTTTGAGAACAGCGAAAAAGGCGAAGTGATCGCGGGATACGTCGAAGAGAAGGGAAAAGAGCTCGCAGAAGTCATCACTCCGGTTGTAAAGGCGGCTCTCCACGCTGCGAACTTCAAAAAAAGCATGCGCTGGGCCGACAACTCCTTCGCTTTTGCCCGCCCGATCAGATGGATCCTTCTTTCGATCGACGGAAAACCTGTTGAAGACGATTTCGAAGGGATAAAATTTTCGAAAACTTCTTTCGGACACCGCTTCCTTTCAAACGGAGCGCTTGATATAAACGCTTCGAATTACTACGGAATTCTTACGGCGCACTATATCATGGTCGATAGAGCTGAAAGAAAGGAATTCATCCGCTCAGAAGTCGCGAAAAAAGCCGAAGAACTCGGACTTGTTGCAAATATCGACGAAGCTCTCCTTGATGAAGTCACCGACATGGTCGAATATCCGCATGTCGTCATCGGCAACATTCCCGAAAAATACAAAAACCTGCCGGTCGAGCTCGTTGTCAAAGTCCTCAAAAAAGACCAGAGATACTTCACTCTGAGCGACAAAAATTCGCAGGTTATCAAGTTCGCAAGCGTCCTCAACAACATTCCGCGTGAAGATTCGCTTGTGATCGAAGGAAACGAAAAAGTGGTCGCGGCACGTCTTTCCGACGCCGCATTTTATTTCAACGACGACCTTGCGAAAGATTTCGGCGCACTCAAGGAAAAGCTGAAAGGTGTCCTTTTCCAGAAAGATCTTGGAACTTACAGCGAAAAAGTCGAGCGTATCTGCAAAATCGCCGCTTTCATCGCCGAAAAATACTTCTCTCTTGACGATGCGGCGAAAGAGAGGCTTCTCAAGGCCGGTTCAATGATAAAGAACGACCTCGTAACTGGCGTCGTCTTTGAATTTCCTGACCTTCAGGGGATCATGGGCCGCTACTACGCACTTCACGCAGGATTCGAGAAGGATGTCTGCGAGGCGATGTATGAGCACTATCTCCCGATAAACGCAGGGGACGCACTTCCGAAAACAGAGATCGGAACGATCCTCAGCATGTCTGACAAAATAGACACCATCGTTGGCGGATTCATGGCGGGAATGAAGCCCAGCGGCTCCAAAGACAAGTTCGCGATCCGCAGAAACGCGATCGGTTTCCTCACAGTCGCGCAGAATTACAGCCTTGACATCAGGGAAGTCGTCGAATTCGCATGGAATCTCATCGTTCCTCGCATCAAAAACGCGAAAGAGGAGATGAAACAGGAAATAACCGACTTCATAGTCGCAAGATACAACGGCGTTCTGAGCTACGACACACCTGTCATCCAGGCTGCGACGGCACGCGACGCCGAACTTCCGAAAGTTGTCGCAAAACGGGCAGAGACGATTTCGCGCCTTCTCAAGGAAAGCGGAATCTCCGAACTCGTCCAACTTTACAAACGCGGCTGCAACATCCTGAAAAAACAGGAATTTTCCGTCGGAACAGTCAACGAATCGCTTTTCGAGCAGGATGAAGAGAAGAACCTTTTCGCCGAAGTAGTCAAAGTCGAAAACGAAATCAAGAATATGCACGACAATTTCGATATCGCAATGAAGATCCTCTCGCTCAAACCCGCGCTCGACGCCTTTTTCGACGCAGTCTTCGTAATGCACGACGACCTTAAGATCAGGGCGAACAGAATGAACCTCATCGGCAAAGTCACCAGTCTGGTTGCCGAAAATATCGGTGAAATCAGTTTCCTGAATATTTAAATGATGAAAGTAACCCCTTGTTTTTCGTCCGTTTTTCACTATAATTTGCAGGTATGACTTTAATTGGAGGCTAATATGAGTTACGAAACACTTTTGGAACAGATAAAAGCCGCACCTGAAGAGTGCTTGGATGAAATTTCAAACTATGTCAATTATGTGATTTATCGCTATGAAAAACAAAATGAAAAGCCGACTTCTCAGCTTGAGTCCGCTATGCTTGAAGCTTTGCAGATAAGCGGCGATCCATCGGTAAAAGGTTTCACATCCACAAAAGAGCTTTTTGAAGATCTGAACGCATGAGCTATATTGTAAAAACGACTACACAATTCAAAAAAAGCTATAAACTTGCCGTAAAAAGAGGACTTGATGTTTCTCTTCTGGAAGATGTCATCAACAAATTAAAAGATGATATTCCGCTTGAAGAACGCTTCCATGATCACCGGCTTACCGGCAGCATGAGATTGTTTCGTGAATGTCATATCCAACCGGATTGGCTGCTCATCTATTTAAAACAGGAAGAGATATTGACTCTCACGCTTGTTGACACTGGAACTCATTCAGATTTATTTAGAAAATAGATTCCAACAAAAAAATCAAACTCGAATTATTTTTGCGGATTCCGCATTTTTGGTTCGAGTTGAAATATTTTTTGCCGAAGCAAAAAAAAATCACTTGTCTTTTATTACGATTTTTTTTAAATCTGTCGTTTTTGATTGTTTTATTTGGAAAGCGCGATGATTCGTCAACAGTCAAAGTATCATGCTGATTTTTTAAAACTTAATAGAATCAATGCTTTTTCAAAAAAGACTGTTTCGGGAAGTCCCGTTTCAGGATATTGTTTTAACTTTTTAGAAGGAGAGAAAGATGACTAATGTAAATTACGATGTCGAGTTGCTGAGCTCAGTTGTTTCATCTGGTTCGGTATCTTATGAATCTTTCGGAAACTTGTCGTATTCCGGTTGTCACGATGGTTGTGCTGGCAATTGCGAAGATAACTGCGGTAGTAATTGTGAAGGGGCTTGTGCTGATGCTTGCACTAATGGTTGTGGAAGCGATTGTGAGGGACAGACTTTTTAAAAGTATATCTTTCTACCAATGAAATGGTAAAAGATAATTTTATTATTTTTTTATTCCAAGGAGGAAAAGATGAGTAATGTAAATTACGATGTCGAGTTGCTTAACTCAGTTGTATCATCTGGTACGGTATCGTATGAATCTGTGGGAAGCCAGCAATCCTATGCTTGCGACAATTGTTCTGGTGGTTGTTATGGCGGCTGTGAAGGAGATTGTGCTGGAGCATGTAAAGATAGTTGTAGAAATAGCAGCTGGTAGCTCCAGAATGGGGGTTCTTTGATGAGGGGGCTTGGAAACAAGTCCTCTCTTTTTTATGGAGAGGCAAAATGGTTTATGATGTCGAATTATTAAACTCAGTTGTTTCATCGGGTTCTGTATCTTATGAGTCTGTAAAAAAATTATCAACTCAAGGTTGTTCAAATTCTTGTGCTGCCGATTGTAATGGATCTTGTGCCGTAGCATGCGGAGGATCTTGCGAAGGATGCTGTATCGGATCCTGCGAAGATACCTGCGTAGCAGTTTGCGAAGTATCTTGCGAAGGATCTTGCGAAAGAGGTTGTAGTGACGCTTGTGCTGGTCTTTGCACAGGTTATGCTTCGTAATTGGAGGATTTACATGAGTTTAAATAAAAAAGGGTCGTCGAGGCGTAGGACTTGCACATTGATGATAACTCATTCCTGTAATTTGAATTGTGTCTATTGTTACGAAAAATATAAGGATGAACAGTCTATGCCATTTGATTTGGCAAAAGAAATCATAAAAAAAGAGTTTGAATTTGTTAAAAATTCGCCTGATTTTGATGAAATTGAGTTTGATTTCATGGGTGGAGAACCATTTGTAAAGTTCGATTTGATGAAAGAGATTATGGAGTGGACTTGGTCTCAGAAATGGAATGTTCCATATATCTTTTTTACGACTACTAACGGAACCTTGATTACGGATGAAATTAAACAATGGCTCGTTAAACATAAAGAGCGTTTTGTTGTTGGTATAAGCTATGACGGAACTGACGAATCTCAGGATATGAACAGAACAAATTGTTCCGGCAAAGTTGATTTAGATTTCTTTCTTGAAACCTGGCCTAATCAAGGTGCTAAGATGACTATTTCACCTGAATCTTTAAAAAATTTGGCATCCGGAGTTATTTATTTGATAGAAAAAGGATCTCATAATTTTTCAGCAAACTGCGGATACGGTCAGGTTTGGTCGGAAGAAGACAAAAAAGAATTTCGCAATCAATTGATGAAACTGGCAGAATATTACTTGGAGCATCCTGAAGCAGAGCGTATTCCTATGTTTGAAAAAAGATGGGGAATAATGCTTGTAAAACGGGAAGCAAAACAGAAATGGTGCGGTACCGGAACCCATATGATAACTTACGATGTAGACGGAAAAACTTACCCATGCCATCTTTTCACTCCAATGGTTTTGGGAACTCAAAAGGCTGCTGAATTACAAGAAAAGATGGATTTTTCTTCTCACGAAGTCAATACAGATCCTTTCTGTGCAGATTGTTCTCTGTTGAATATCTGCCCGACTTGTTACGGTTTCAACTACCGTGATACAGGCAATATTGCGACACGTGAAAAAACTATGTGTGAGTTTTTCAGGATTCAGACATCTGTGCTTGCGTATTACACGCAGGAACTTCTGCGTAAAAAGAAAGAAGCGGGTATTCCGTTTGACAATGATGACAGGCTTGATGCCAAAGGTCTTTTGTTTCTGAAAGACAATCCGCCGAAAGAGAAGTAATCTGAAAAATCATTGATTGCTAGACTCCTTATTTTCGGCGATTCTGCCATAAAAAGTGGCAAACTTGCCTGATTTGTGAGTCGAATATTTCACGGGCAGTATCGCAAAAAATACTTTCAAATATCTCAAAAAAATTATTGATTCTCGCCGCCAAAAAGATATAGAAAAAATATCGGCCTTTTGTGGGTGGGGTATTTGGCGTTCCTGTTTTTTCGGAAAATAAGAACATAAATAGTAAATTCCAGATTTTAAGGTAAAAAAATTATTCGGAGTTTGAAAATGCAGAAGTGTAGAATGTGTGGTAATCCTGTTGAGAAAAATGCTGCTTTGTGTCCGAGCTGCGGAGTAGAGCGGATTTGTCTGAATTGCGGCTATAAGTTGGATGAGAGTTTCAATTTTTGTCCCAATTGCGGGGAATTAAGATCTTTTAGGCATATAAATTTTACAGACTATGAAGATTCCATTGAATTTGCTGTTCCTATAGGCAATATTCTTAAGATCAAAAAGAAAGTTCTGGGACCTATGAGTTTTAATGATGCAAAGAAGTGCTGCATGGACGGCTGGCATCTTCCGACAATGAAGGAGTTGTCAACGATATATAAAATAAGAGAGATATGTGGAATAGAACAGAAAGGGTGTGTCTGCTGGTCTTCGTCGGCAGCAGTTGGTGACGCATTTAAGGATCAGGTGTGGTGCTTTGATTTCAAGTCCGGTACAGGCGGTTACTGTACTAAGAAAGGCAAACAATACTTTTATCTGGTGGCAGCGAGATCTCTGCAATCGCTATTAATGCCTGATTCTGTAAAGGAGAAGGGCGATGGAGTATTTGACGGTTGTGACAAACTTCCGGAGGAAATGAAGGAAAGAATATTAGAGACAAAAAAACAAAATATAGAGGGATAACATGAAAAAAGTTTTGATTGCTGTGCTTATTTTGTTGATTGCCACCGCGCTATTTTTGTTGAAAAGCACGAATAAATCTAGGGATAGATTAGAATGGTCTGATCTTTCATCTGAAGGAATGATTTGGTATGATGCAGTCGATTATTGTAAAAATCTAAAAGAAGGAGGACATTCAGACTGGAGGTTGCCGAATATAGACGAGCTCAGAACGCTTATTCAAAATAACCCAGAGACTGTTACAGGCGGAAAGTGCGAAATTTCAGAAAAAGACGGTAATCTTGAAAATACTGACGGGAACTGCGGTCCCGGAGAAACAGGGTATAATTTTAGTACACTCGGTGATACGAAGACCCTTTGGTCTATGTCGACAAGCAAAGAGACATGGTGGATGCCGTGGGTTATAGATTTTAGTAAAGGTAGTATGTTTGTTGAGCATATAACAGAGAATGAATATTCTGTGCGCTGTGTTCGGCAGGAAGAACACGATATGTGCGAAACTGCCAGAAATTATGAAAGATTTTATTATTGGGATTTTTATTTCAATAAATTCCCGAAAGGAGAGTGTGCTGAGGAGGCCAAGGCTTTTATAGAAAAAGAAGACAAAGAAGTTTGTGAAGAAGCAAGAAAAGAAAACACACGTGCAAGTTGGGAACCTTACTTAAAAATTTTTCCAAAAGGTAAATGTGCGGAAGAAGGAAATGCCGTTAGAAACAAATATAAGAAAATCGATGGTTTAGAATGGTCTGATATTTCTGATAAGGCATTGAATCCTGATAATACCTTTAGTTATTGTTATAATCTAAAAGAAGGAGGACATTCCGACTGGAGGCTTCCGAATATAGACGAACTCAGAACGCTTGTTCAAAATCATCCCGACACTGTTGCAGGCGGAAAATGCAATATTTCAGAAAACGGGAATATATATATTGTAAATAGGTCAAGCAGTTGTGACGGAATAGAAGGAAAAGATTTCAGTAAACTAGGTGATACAAAACTACTTTTGTCTTCAACATATGCTTATATTTCATATGATAATCCTGGCCTCTACTCTGCCGGAAGTGCTGTTTGGGGGATAGATTTCAGCTATGGAGAAATTGTTGAGTGTCAATACGGACTATATTATTTCCGCTGCGTCCGTTAGCCGTTTTGGCATTTATTGCAGGTCTTAGCCCTTGTTTTCAAATCGTTTTTCAATATAATCCGCCGCTGTAACTTTGATTGGAGGATAGTAAGAGTTACAAAGCACTTTTAAAGTGTTTCAATAAAAAATAACTTGATGTCGCTTAATGGAGAAAAAAATGGCTGAAAACAAAGCTCAGGAACAGAAAACGGTTCCGCAGATGGACGAAAATGAGATCATCGCCCGCAAAAAAGAGAAAGTTAAAATGCTGCGCGAAGAGGGGATCCACCCTTACGCAAATACTTTCGCTCCCGATTCGACAGTCGAAAAGGTAATTGAATATTGCAAGACTCAGACCAAGGAAGAGCTTGAGCAGACAGGAAAACCGCTTGAATTCGCGGTTGCAGGAAGGATCATGTTCCTCAGAGTCATGGGAAAACTCGCGTTCGCAAACCTGAAAGACGAGACTGCTTCGATTCAGGTTCTTTTTGCAAAGGATTTTCTCGGTGAAGATTTCGCGAAATTCAAAAAATCGTTCGATGTCGGCGATATCGTCTGGGTAAAAGGCGAAGTTTTCGTTACGAGAACAGGCGAATACTCGATTTTGGCTCACAAAACTGAGCTTCTCACTAAAAATATCAGGCCGCTTCCCGAGAAATTTCACGGACTTACCGATAAAGAGCTCCGCTACAGGCAGCGTTATCTTGACCTCATCATGAATGACGATGTCAGAGAGACTTTCAAAAAGAGAGTCAAAATCATCAATTTCATCAGAAACTACATGAATAATGCAGGTTTCATGGAAGTCGAGACTCCGATGATGCACCCCTTGGTAAGCGGCGCGGCGGCGAAACCTTTCATCACGCACCACAATGCGCTAGATATCCCGCTTTACATGAGAATAGCTCCCGAGTGCTACCTCAAGAGGCTTCTTGTCGGCGGATTGGGAAAAGTTTACGAGATCAACCGCAGCTTCAGAAACGAAGGAATGGACCTCAAGCACAACCCCGAATTTACGATGATGGAGTTCTACTGGCCGTATGCGACCTACGAAGACCAGATCCGCTTCACTCAGGAGATGATCAGCAAACTCTGCATCGAGATAAACGGAACGACAGAAGTCGAATACGACGGAATGAAGATCGATTTCAAAGCTCCCTGGAACAGAATGACAGTCGAAGAAAGCATCGTAAAATCAGGCGTCTGCACCGAAGATGACCTCAAAGACAGAGAAAAACTCATTGAAATCGGCGTTAAAAACGGCCTTGACAAAGCAACGCTCGAAGGAATGTCGAGATACAAAATCATCATGGAATTCTTTGACAATTTCGTCGAAGGAAACCTCATCCAGCCGACATTCATCACGAAATATCCGACCGAAGTGAGCCCGCTTGCACGCAGAAACGACGAAAATCCGGAATACACCGACAGATTCGAGCTTTTTGTCGCAGGGCGTGAGCTTTCCAATGCCTTCAGCGAACTCAACGACCCGAAACAGCAGTATGATTCTTTCGCGGCTCAGGTCGAAGCTAAAAAAGCAGGCGACGACGAGACCGTCGACATGGACAGCGACTACATCCGCGCCCTTGAATACGGCATGCCGCCGGCAGCAGGACAGGGAATCGGCATCGACAGACTTGTCATGCTCATGACCAATTCACCGAGCATCCGCGATGTCATCCTCTTCCCCACGATGAAACCTGAAAAATAATCAATAAATTTTAATTTTGCGCGCCGCAAAAATACCGTAATATCGTGATAACGTAATCTCGTGATCCCGAAAAGGCGGCGCGATGTTTTGATTTGAGATTAGTGAAAAAAGGCGGCAGCCGGTTGACTGCCGTCGCCAAATAAAAAAATCCCCTCGCCTGCATTTGCAATGAGGTCGAGGGGATCGGAATAATACCTCGTAGAGGCTCCCCTGAAGTAGGGGAGCTGCCGCAAAGCGGCTGAGAGGTCAGAAACTATTCGTCTTTGTTGTCTTTGTTTGCTTCGTATTCGTCGATGATCTTCTTCTGGATGTCAGCGGGAACCTGCTCATAGTGGTCGTATTTGATGGTGTAGGTTCCGCGGCCGTTTGTCATCGAACGGAGCTGTGTCGAATATCCGTGAACTTCTTTAAGGGGAACGAGAGCTTTGATGACAGTGAGTCTGCCTTCGCTTTCCATACCCTGCGGTTTGCCGCGGCGGCTGGAGATATCGCCCATTACAGAACCTGCGAATTCTTCAGGAACTGTGATTTTGATTTCGTAAATGGGTTCGAGGATTATCGGGTTTGCTCTCTTGACGGCGTCTTTGAAAGCCATCTGTGCAGCTTTTTTGAACGCGACTTCCTTACTGTCGACCGGGTGTTCCTTACCGTCGTTGAGTGTTACTTTGCAGTTGATGAATTTGCAGCCCGAAAGAACGCCTTCAGCGAGGACTTCGCGGATACCTTTCTCGACTGCCGGGATGAATCTGCCGGAGATTACGCCGCCGACGATAGCGTCAACGAATTCAAATTCGCTTTCGCTGTTCGGTTCGAGAACGATGTTGACCTCTGCGAATTCGCCCGATCCGCCCGACTGTTTTTTGTGGCGGTAACGTGCTTCAGCTTTTCCTTTGATCGTTTCTCTGTAAGGAATTCTCGGTTCAAGTATTTTGACGTCAAGTCCGAACTGATTCTTGATTTTCTTAGCCAAAACTTCGAGGTGAAGTTCGCCGAGACCGTCAACGAAAAGCTGTTTGAGCTCGGGATCGTTGACCATTTTGAATGATGCGTCTTCGATCTGCATCTTTTTGATTGCAGCAGCGACTTTATCAGTATCTTCTTTCGAAGCACCTGCGAACGCGCCGCGAACTATTGCTTCCGGCCATTCGATAAGCGGGAACGGATAAACTTCAGCAGCTTTGTTGTCGGAGAACTGGTCGCCGGTCTTGCTGTTTTTAAGTTTAACGGTTACTGCGATCTGTCCTGCAACGACGTTTTTAAGCGGGAATCGGTCTTTTCCTCTCGTGTAGAAAAGCTGACCGAATTTTTCAGCTGATGCCGAAGACATGTTGTAAACGTCAGCGCCTTCGGAGAGGTTGCCCTGGAGAAGTTTGAACGCGTAAACTTCACCGAACTGCGGGATTGAGTTGACTTTGAAGATGATACCTTTCGTTACGGAATCGTCGTTCGTGTCGATCTCGCCTTCGCCGAACTGCATGATTTTGCCGTCAGGAGACGGGAAGAAGTCAACGACAGAGTCAAGGACGATGTCAACGCCGATACCTTTGTTCGGTGCGCCGAAGAATACCGGATAAACCGTTCCCTGCGAGAAAGCTTTGTGGAGACCGGTGTTGATCTCTTCTTCCGAAAGTGCGCCTTCGTCGAAGTATTTGGTCATAAGCTCTTCGTCGCTCTCTGCAACTGCTTCCATGAGCTTTTCCTTGAGTTCCTGGACTTTGTCAGCGAACTGAGCCGGGATCTCGCTTTCAGAAGCTCTTTTGCCGTTAGCGTATTTTACAAGTTTGCCTTTGAAAATGTCGATAATTGAATCAGCGTTCTGGCCTGTTGCAGCCGGATAGGTGATAGGTGCAAGCGGAATTTCGAGTTCTTTTGAAATGCTCTCGAAAGCCGATTCAAGGTTTATATTGTCGCGGTCGACTTCGTTGATGAAGAAAGCGATTGATTTGCCAAGTCTTTTAGCAAGTTTGAAAGCCTTCTCAGTTCCAGCGTCGATGCCGGTCGAACCTTCGACAGTGAGAAGAGCCGCTTCGCAGAAAGGCATTGAAGCCGCAAGTTCGCCGCCGAAATCGAAGTATCCGGGAGTATCGATGAAAGTGATGAGATTCTGTTTGTACTCAACGGAGTTGATTGATGCGGAAATCGAAATTCCTCTGTTTTTCTCTTCTTCGGTGAAGTCGGAAACCGTGTTGCCGTCAGCGACAGTTCCCTGTCTGTTGATAGCACCTGCGTTGAAAAGCAGCGATTCGACGAGAGTGGTTTTTCCCGATGTGCCGTGTCCAGCGACACAGACGTTGCGCAATGAGCTTTTGTTGTAGTCAGCCATCTGTTCCTCCTATATTGGCTAAAAAAATAACAATTATCAGCTGTTAAGTCATTCCCGATGCCGGAAAACATGAAGCCGGCATAGAAAGTCCGCTAAAAGCGCGAAATACTACTCTTTTTTTGATTTATTGCAATTATTTTTTTATTTGTTGCTTTGGATCGATCTTCAGTTTTTTGATTTTCTGTGTGAGTGTGTTGCGGTGAACGCTGAGAAATTCAGCAGTTTTCGAAATTGAACCTCCGCAGTATTTCAGTGCCTCTTCAATGAAAACACCTTCAACCGAATCAACAAAAAGCTGATATATGTGCCCGGCATTTGATTCTTTGTCCAAATCATCGAAAAGATTGGAAATTCTTGCTCTTAAAATTTCAGTTGCACTGTAATTCGAGAGTATTTTTCCGATATTCTGGTAGGGCAGAAGTTTGTAGCCGTCTTCAGTTCCGACAACCCGTTTGAGTTCCTGAATGTTGAAAGGCCACCAATACGAAGAGAGAAGACGGATCGCGTCCTTTTCATACCAGCGTGTCGAGACGACACCGCCTTCCTGGATAAAATATTCGATAAGTTCAGACATATCGGCTTTTCTTTCCCTGAGCGGCAGGAGCCAGAGCGATGAAGTGAAAATCTGGGCTTTCATATCGAAAAGGAGACGGTTCTCAGTGATGAAAACGAGCCCTTTTTTCCTGAAATCCTCGATTTTTTTTACGCGCACAATGTTTTTTTCAGCCTCTTCCTTGCCGATTTTCGAAGCGATGAGTCCGGCAAGGAAACCTTTTCCCGTTCCGGGTTCGCCGCCGATTAGATAAGTTCCGCCAGGCTCGGCATTTCGCAGTATTCTGCGCATTTCTTTTGCAGTTTCGCTTTGTCCGAGAATTTTTTTCAAAGTTCTATACCAAAAAAGTCTTTAATTATTTCAACAACTTGAGGAATATCGTTGGCCGGATTGAAAATGGAGTTTCTGAAATCGGCGCTTACTTTCATTCCGGTTGAATACCACGAGGCATGGCGGCGTATCATCGTGTGTGCTGTTTTTGTTCCGAGGTCGAGATAGTATCTGAAATGCTTTGTCATCATCGCCTTTTTCTCTTCATCGCTCACGGTTTCGCCTTTGAGTTCGCGGAAAATCCACGGTTTTCCGAGTGCCCCGCGCCCTACCATAACTCCTGCGATTTTTGTTCCTTTAAATCTGTCGAGATCGCTTTTTTCTTTGATATCGCCAGAGTGAATGACCGGTATCGAAAGTTTTTCGGCAAGCTCGATTGAAACATCGAAATCGCAGGTTCCTGCCGTGAACATATCGGTTCTTAAACGCGGGTGTATTGTCAGAAAATCGGCTCCGTTATCAACTGCCTCAGCAGCGCACCACTCGTAATTCGGTGTTTTGAACCCTTTTCTTATTTTGACAGAAAGCGGCAGGTCTGTGACTCCGCGGAGAGTTTTAACAATCTTTCCAAGTCTTTCCGGATCATCCATTAGAGCGCTCCCGGCGCGCGCCGCAACGACTTTACGCACAGGACACCCTGCGTTTATGTCAATTCCTGCCGGTGTCACGCGTTCCAAAATTTTTTCAGCAGCTTCTCTGATTACATCGGGATCTCCGCCGAAAAACTGTAGAAAAGTACGGGGTTCTTTCTCGTCAATTTCAGAAAGCGAGATGGTTTTTCTGTTGCGCAGAGTGACTGCCTTTGCCGAAATCATCTCGCTGAAACAGGCGTCGGCACCGCCTTCGTAACACAAAAGTCTGAATTCCTTCGAAGTTATTTCCGCGAGAGGGGCAAGATATATTTCCAAAATGTACCGCCTTAAAAGAGTCTGCACAAAAAACTGTGCTTTATAGCATAAAAACAGATTGCTGCAAATCCGCGTGGATTTTCATGAAAAAGCGGCTATAATGCCGTGTTTTTTTGTTTTTCAGAGGTTCAATATGCTGTTGAATATCAGAAAAGGTCTTGATGCGGAGTTGCTGCAGAAGTTTGATATTGACAACGATTTCAGCAACTTTAAAAGGTCAATCCACGTTTCCATCGCACTTAGTGTCATAAATTTTCCCTTGCTTCTTCTGGATATTTACAGGTTTGTCTATTCGCGGGAACTTTTTTCACAATACGGATACACCGAAATAACTATAATCCATCTGCTTTCCTGCATCGTTTTTCCGGCGTTGATAATCATCGGCAAAGTCAAAACCAGAAACGGCAGACTGCCGGTCGGAAGTCCGTTTTACAAGTATTTCTGGCGTGTTTTTTTCTCTTTAGCATACATTTATGCACTTACGACTTCCGCACCGTGTCTCCAACTGTATAGAAACCTGACGACGTTGTTTGTAGCAATTCTTGTTCTTGCATCTTCTTTCAGGGTAAGGTTTATAGAATACCTAGCCCATTCGGTACTGTTGTGCATACTCGATATTATTTCCATCTGGTTTTTTGTTCCCCGTGTCAGAGGATTTTTCCCCGGACTGATTTCAGATATCACGAGTACGATAATCGTTGCCGTGTGCATAAACTACATAGCATACAGCGAAAGTCTGAAATCGTTCCTCAACAAGATCAATTTCGAGAAAGAACAGGCTGAGAAGATTGTCGAAAGAAAGGCAAACAAGGCAAAATCGGAGTTCCTTGCAAATATGAGTCACGAGATAAGAACGCCGATAAACGGTATATACGGAATGCTTTCGATGCTTCAGGATAGTTCGCTTTCTGAAGAGCAGAAAGATTTCATAAAATATGCAAAATCGAGTTGTGACGTACTCATAAACATAGTTAACGACCTTTTTGATATGACTTTGATAAAAGCAAACAAAATGATACTTGAAAATAAACCTTATTCTCCGACAGAGGTTGTGAATGCGTCAGTATCTAACCTGACTCCGCAGATGAAAATGAAAGATATAAAGATGAAAATAAGTATCGACAGCAGTCTTCCCAAGTTCATACTCGGTGACAAAAACAGGGTGACGCAGATTCTGAATAACCTGCTTTCAAACGCATGGAAGTTCACGACATCCGGGACTATTTCAGTCGATTGCCGTAAAATGATAGAGGAAGGCGGGGAATTTATCCGTTTTGAAGTCAGAGATACTGGCATAGGGATACCTGATGACAAAATAAATTTTGTTTTCGGCCAGTTTTTTCAGATTGATTCCACTCTTAAAAAGAGATACCGCGGTGCCGGTCTCGGACTAACTATATGCAAAAGTCTGGTCGAGATGATGGGAGGAAGGATATCCGCAAGGTCGAATAATCCGGAAGCCGGAACAACATTTGCCTTCCTGCTGCCGTTGAGTCTTCCTGACGAAAACTGGAAAAAAAGTGAAACTCAGTACGAGTCTGTCCCGAAGAATTTTCTTGATGGTAAAAGCATTCTATGTGCTGAAGATAACGAGGTAAACCTCAAATTTATAACGAATATTCTTCAAAAATACGATGCTAAAATTCGTACGGCATCAGATGGACAGGAAGCACTTGACATTATGGAAAAGAATGATTTTGACATTGTCCTTCTTGACATAAGAATGCCTGTTATGGACGGTATAGAAGCAATCAAAAATATCAGAGAGAGTGAAAAGAGCGGCGGAGGCTATACGCCTGCGATTGCTGTTACAACCTACACGATGAAGAAAAACAGGGATATGATTATGGAAAACGGTTTCGACGGATATTTGCCGAAGCCTTTTTCAGAAGCTGATTTGATACTTGAGATTTATAATAACATCAACAAAAAACGGAGTTCAGAATGAAGAAAACAGCCCTCCTTTTCATGATTTTGGCCTTTTTTTTCGCGGCATGCGGAAGCGATGATGAAGAAGAAACCGCTTCGAACGACAGCGGGAACCGTGAAGAAGAACCTGATGATGCCCTTCCTGATGCGGTGGTAAACGATTCTTCGACTGAAAATCCGGATGAAGATGCCGATAAAGGTTCGGAACTTGCCTGTTCTTCGGATGCCGCACTGCTTTATGAAGGAGAATCTCAGTTCAATGTATGCCCGGAAGACAATGAAAAATTCCAGAAGCAACTCTGTCAGAAAGGAAAGTGGGTCAATGACGGCGGATGTGTCTCGGGAAGCGTGACTATTTCCGGCGGTTCATTCAAAATGGGTTGTAATAAAGATCTTGAAGGGAGTTGTCCTGAAGATGCGGTTCCTGAGCACGATGTAAGCCTTTCAAGTTATGTTATGGATAAATTTGAAGTTCCGGTAGAACTTTTCGAGAAGTGCATGGCTGAGAATGTCTGCACAAACGATGATCCCGAAAAACCGCACTTCCGTACCAATACCGATTCGTACAAGTGCAATATCGGTCATTCCAGCAGAAAGAATCATCCGGCAAACTGCGTGACATGGTACGGTGCAAAAGCTTACTGCGAATGGCTCGGAAAACGTCTTCCGACTGAAGCTGAGTGGGAATATGCCGCAAAATCGGGCAAAGTCCAGATTTATCCGTGGGGAAACACTCCTGTTGCAAGCTGCGACAACACCATTATGAAAGGAGAAGCAAGCGGCTGCGGTTCAAACTCGACATTTCCTATAGGTTCGAAGGCCGAGGGCGTTTCCGAGCACGGCATTTTCGATCTTTCCGGGAACGTTGCCGAATATACCGAAGACTGGTATGAGAAAAAGTTCTATTCGACTGAGGAAGCTTCGAAAACCGATCCGCAGGGGCCTGGCGAACCTGAAAAAGACAAATTCAAAGTCATCCGCGGAGGTTCATATATTTACGGCGAAAGCCATACCCGCGCATCGTTCAGAAGTTCGGCAAAACTTGACGATCCTGCGATAGATTTCGGTTTCAGATGTGTTTCTTCCCCAAAATAATCGGAGCAGAAAATGCAGAGTGAAAAATTTCCCCTTGTTTTTGCAGGTCATGTTGACCACGGAAAAAGTACAATAATCGGCAGACTTTTGAGTGAGACAGGGAGTCTTCCCGAAGGAAAGCTCGAAGCGATAAAGAATTACTGCAAAATCAATTCTCGTCCTTTTGAATACGCTTTCCTCATTGATGCACTCAAAGACGAGCAGTCACAGGGAATCACAATTGACACGGCGAGAGTCTTTTTCAGCACAAAAAAACGTGATTTTGTTATAATTGACGCCCCGGGACACATCGAATTTTTAAAAAACATGGTGACAGGGGCAAGCAGAGCCGAGGCGGCTTTCCTTGTTATCGCTGCCGATGAAGGAGTCCGCGAAAATTCAAGGCGACACGGATATATGCTTTCGATTCTTGGAATCAGACAGATTGTCGTTCTCGTTAATAAAATGGATCTCGTCGGTTATTCGGAAGAAGTTTTTAACAAAATAAAGGAAGAATATAGGGAATTTCTTTCCGAAATCGGGATAAAACCGCTCGGTTTTGTTCCTGTAAGCGGCATAAACGGAGTGAATCTCAGTGCGAAAAGTCCTGAAACACCATGGTATGAAGGCAAAACACTCTATGAATTTCTTGATGTTTTCAAGGCGAAGGAACACAGCGCGAAACAGCCGTTCAGAATGTTTCTTCAGGATATCTACAGATTCACTGAAAGGGGTGACAACCGCAGGATTTATGCCGGAACGGTGAACAGCGGAACACTTAATAAAGGTGATGAGGTTGTCTTTTATCCTTCCGGCAAAAAGAGCAGAGTCGCAAAAATAGAAACGTTCCCTGAAAGTGACAAAACCTTGGTCGAAGCCGGATTTACGACAGGTTTTACGCTTTCGGAGCAGATCTATGCCGTTCGCGGAGAACTTGTGGCGAAGGCTTCCGAAGCTGCTCCTTTGAGTGCGTCGCGTTTTTCCGCGGCTGTATTCTGGCTTGGCAGCGAGCCGTTAAATATGAACCGAACCTACTTTATGAAAATCGGAACGGCAAGGACGACACTCAGACTTGTTGAAGTTTCCAAACTAATTGATACTTCATCACTTGAGAGCAAAAGCGGATCGGAAGTAGGTAAGTTCGAAGCTGCTGAATGTGTTTTTGAAGCTGGCAAGCCTATAGCTTTTGACCTTATCGGAGACAATCAGGAAACCGGAAGATTTGTCATAGTCGGAGATTACGAAATACGAGGCGGCGGAATTATTCTTAAGCCATTGTCAGACGCGCCGTCCACAAAAAATATAGGCAAAAACGAAAGAGAGCGCAGATTTGGCCACAAAGCGGCTGTAATAACCGTGACAGACGGGAATTTTGCAGCAGAGCTTGAAAAAAATCTTTTTGCTCTCGGCGCTTTTGTCTGTTATTTCCCCGATTTGGATTTATTAAAAAATCTGCGCGAAGTAGAGCTTTTGGTTAAATCGGGAATGCTTGTCATCATTAAATCTTCCGATGATTGCTGTCATAATCTTAAAAATGAGAACAATCTGCTTCTTATGCCTCTTTCAGAGTATGAAAACTCGATAGAAGCCGCCTTTAACAAACTCAGAACTTCGGGAATACTCAGTCTTTGATTCCTGATTCGGCTCCCGAACCGGAAAAAACGTGAATTGATATTTTTTGAAAATTTTTTGATTTCTGACCGTTGACTTTGCGGAAAGCGTCTTTATATAAAAGCGTGCTTGAATGGTTGCTTGAATTGAGAACTTAATGATTTCAGGTATTTGGCTTTTGGAGGAGTTATGACTGAAGAAGAAAAAAAATATAGGGAAGGGCTTGAAAACGGTGAAGATACAATCGAGACAAACGACGACAGCTTTACCGGTAATAACAGCGTTCTTCAGAGTCTTGCCGATGAACTCGGTGAACACGAAAAGTCAAAAAAGAAAAGATTCTTCAATAAATTCGGTGGTAAAGGCGATGGAAAGGCTCTGAAAGAAGTTAAGGAGCTCGAAGAAAAGATTGCAAAACTTGAAGAACAGGCTGCAAAACTTGAAGAACAGATAAAGCTTAAGGAAGAGAAAATCGCGGAACTTGAAGGCAGTGTTAAATCGCTTGTTGCTGAAAACAGAAACCAGAAGACGAGAATCGAAAACGAATTCCGTTCCAAAATAAAATTTGCAGCAGAAGATTTCTTTAAGGATTTTATAACTGTTAAAGACGATTTCGACAAAGCAATGGAATTTATTCCAAAGAGCGAAGATGCCGAAAAAGATCCGTTTATTCAGGGAATCAAGCATCTGGTTTCAAAGTTCGAGAATGTCTGCGGCAAACACGGTCTTCAGTGCATAAGCAGTGTGGGTGAAAAGTTTGATCCGGCGATACATCAGGCTATGAGCATGATAAATGTTGACGGAAAAGAGGCTAACGAAATCGTTGCGGAGTATGTAAAGTGTTACAAACTGCATGACAGAGTTATCAGACCGGCAATGGTCGTTGTTGCAAGCGGTCTTCCTGCGACAAAACCTGAAGAGCCGAAAGCTGAAGAAGAAAAGATGGAAGAAAAAGTTGACGAAACACCGGTTGAAACAGCTGAAGAAACTGCTGAACAACCGGAAAATACAGAAGAAAACGGTAATTGTTAACATTATAATTGGAGGAGATTATGGGAAAAGTTATCGGTATTGACCTTGGTACGACCAACAGCTGCGTAAGTATCATGGAAGGCGGAGAGCCTAAGGTCATCGCAAATTCGGAAGGTTCGAGAACCACTCCGAGTATCGTAGCGTTTACGGACAAAGGCGAGAGATTAGTCGGACAGCTTGCAAAGAGACAGTCGATTACCAATCCGCAGAGAACTCTTTATTCAATTAAAAGACTTATCGGAAGAAAGTATGAAGCTGCCGAAGTTATGAAGATGAAAACGGTTGTTCCGTTTCAGATTGTCAGAGCTGCAAACGGCGATGCATGGGTAAAAATCGAGGACAAAGAGTACAGCCCGCAGCAGATTTCGGCTATGGTGCTCAGCAAAATGAAAGAAACTGCTGAAGAATATCTCGGCGAAACTGTAACGGATGCAGTAATCACTGTTCCTGCTTACTTTAACGATTCACAGAGACAGGCAACGAAAGATGCCGGCAAAATTGCCGGACTTAACGTTCTCCGTATCATAAACGAGCCGACCGCTGCAGCGCTTGCTTACGGTGTTGACAACAAAGGAAAGGATATGAAAATCGCTGTTTACGACCTCGGCGGCGGAACATTCGATATTTCAATCCTTGAGCTCGGCGACGGCGTTTTCGAAGTTCTTTCGACAAACGGCGATACATTCCTGGGCGGCGAAGATTTCGACCAGAGAATAATTGAGTTCCTTGTAAACGAGTTCAAGAAAGAGCAGGGAATCGACCTTTCGAACGACCCGATGGCGCTTCAGAGACTTAAAGAAGCTGCCGAGAAAGCAAAACACGAGCTTTCTTCGACAATGGAAACCAACATCAACCTTCCGTTCATTACGGCAGATGCTACAGGTCCTAAACACCTTAACATCACGATGTCGAGGGCAAAACTTGAAAGCCTTGTTGAAGATCTGGCTAGAAAAACTCTTGAACCGTGCAGAAAGGTTCTTGAAGATGCAAAACTTACCGTCAACGATATCGACGAAGTCATAATGGTCGGCGGTATGACAAGAATGCCGATAGTTCAGAGACTTGTAAAAGAGTTCTTCCAGAAAGAGCTCCACAAAGGTGTTAACCCCGATGAAGTCGTTGCAATCGGTGCAGCAATTCAGGGCGGCGTTCTGAAAGGCGATGTAAAGGATATTCTTCTTCTCGATGTAACTCCGCTTTCACTCGGAATTGAGACACTTGGCGGCGTTTTCACGAAACTTATACCGAGAAACACCACGATCCCGACCAAGAAAACCGAGATTTTCTCGACTGCGGTCGATAACCAGCCGGGTGTTCAGATCAGAGTTTTCCAGGGCGAAAGAACTATTGCCAACCAGAACAAGCTTCTGGGCGAATTCGAACTTAAGGATATTCCGCCAGCTCCCAGAGGTATTCCGAAAATCGAAGTAAGTTTCGATATCGATGCTAACGGTATTCTTAACGTCAGCGCGAAAGACCTTGGCACGAACAAAGAGAACAAGATCGTCATCAAAGCCGGCAGCGGACTCAGCGATGAAGAGATCGAGAGAATGGTCAACGAAGCCGAGAAGAACAAAGAGGAAGATGAGAAGAGAAAGAAACTCATCGAGACCAAGAACAATGCGGAACAGCTGATATACACGACTGAAAAATCGCTCAAAGAATACGGCGACAAAGTTTCATCGGAAGATAAAGCTGCGATAGAGAACAAACTTCAGGAGCTTCGTGACGCTTCCGCAACCGATGATGCTGAAAAAATCGAGAACGCTATAAACGAACTCAATCAGGCGGCATATAAACTTGCAGAGGCTGTTTACAAATCTGCATCGTCAACCGCTCAGAATCCTGGTGCCGGCACAGGCGAAGGACCGAATTCCGGCGAATACAATCCCGGGAAGAGCGATGACGACGTAGTTGACGCAGACTTTACTGAAAAGAAATAGTGCTCTAGGTGCTTTTTTTAAGGCCGGGCTTATGCCCGGCTCTATTTTTATAACGGGATTTATGGAGTTTTTACGTTATGGCTGGCAAGCAGGATTATTATGAAATACTCGGTGTTTCGAGGACGGCTTCTCCCGAGGAGATAAAGAAAGCTTTCAAAAAAATGGCGATGAAGTATCATCCCGACAGAAATCCCGGCGATAAAGATGCTGAAGAAAAGTTCAAAAGGGTAAACGAGGCTAACGAGGTTCTTTCTGATCCTGAAAAACGTCAGATTTATGACCAGTACGGCGAGGACGGTCTCAAAGGCGGTTTCGGTGCAGGTGCTGAGGGGGCCGATTTCTCAGATATTTTTAAAAACGCAGGTTTCAGCGGCGGTGGTTTCAGTAACCTCGGTGATATGTTCGACAACATTTTCGGCGGTGGTGGGCGAAGACGCGCCAGAAATATGCCGCAGCAGGGAACTGATCTGGCACATAAGATAACGATTTCATTCAAAGAATCCTACACTGGTCTTTCGAAGGAGATTTCGTTTGACCGTTCTTCGACATGTCAGTTCTGCAACGGATCTGGTGCCGAGAAAGGAAGTTCGAGAAAAACTTGTCCGACCTGCAAAGGAAGCGGTCAGATCAGAAGCGGAAACGGTTTCTTTTCAATTTCGCAGACCTGTCCGACATGCCGCGGCGAGGGAACGGTCATAGAAAAACCGTGTACGCACTGCCGCGGAACGGGTTTTCTCAAAGAAACAAAGAAAGTCGAAGTCAAAGTTCCGGCCGGTATTGCCGACGGTATGCAGATCCGAATCGCTGGAGAGGGCAACTCGGGGCTCAACGGCGGTCCGAGAGGTGATGTCTATGTCGATGTCAGAGTCAAGGAAGACGAACTCTTTATGAGGGAAGGAAACGATATTTTTGTAGAAATTCCGATAACTTACTCTCAGGCGGCTCTCGGCGACAAAATCGAAGTCCCGACAATGGACGGCCCTGTGGACATGACTCTTCCGGCAGGGACCCAGCCCAATACGAAAATGCGGCTTAAGGACAAAGGTTTCCCCGATGTCCACGGACGCGGCAAAGGTGCCCTCTATGTAATTTTCAAGCTCGAAGTTCCGAAAAATCTTTCCGATGCTCACAAAGAAGCGATTATGAAGCTCAAGGAGTTCGAGAAAGAGATCAAGGAACGCCCGACTTTGAAAGATTATCTCGACAAAATCAAAAAGTGGTTCGGTAAATAATGTCTTTTTCTGAAAGGAACGAAATCGTTTTCGGAGAGACCGGAGCTGAAAAACTTAAAAATTCCACTGTCGCGGTCTACGGTTTGGGGGGAGTAGGGGCTGCTGCTGCAGTGGCGCTTGTGAGAAGCGGTGTCGGCAAAATTGTCGCGACCGATTTCGACACAGTGAACGAATCGAACCTTAACCGCCTGATTTTTGGTTTTAATTCGACCGTAGGCATGAAAAAAACTGATGCTTTCGCGATGGCGGCAAAAGCGGTGAATCCTGATGTAAGGCTTGAACTTTATTCGGATTTTATGCATGGAACCGATGCAGGGATGATGGTCCGCGAGGCTGATTTCCATATTGATGCGATCGACAGCCTGAACCCGAAAGTAAATCTGATCCTTGCACTTCTTGAAAGCGGAGAGAGCTTTATTTCGTCAATGGGAACGGGCGGCAGGATCTGCCCCGAAAAACTTGAATTTGCCGATATCTGGAAGACCGATGTCTGTTCTCTGGCGAAATTTGTCAGAAAAAGGCTCAGAAACCGCGGCGAGAAACGCCATTTTCCGGTCGTTTTCAGCCGCGAGATCCCGTGCGACCCGGTTGAACCGGACGAAGAGAACAGTGACGGAACCGGAAGGATCCGCAAAACTCAGGGTTCGACGGTTTTTGTTCCGCAGGCGGCGGGGCTTATGCTCGCAAGTTACGCGGTCAGGACTCTGATTCAGCCCGAAAATGAAAAAAAATCTTGATTTTTAGGGTAAAATGATTATCATACCCGCGATTTTTTTGTTCCATGATTTTTTAAGGAGTTAGAAATGAAAGACAAAATCCATCCGAAACTTGAGCTCATAACGGTTAAGTGCTCATGCGGAGCGGAATATGTTACCCGTTCCACAAAAAAAGAAGGCTACAACGTTGAAATCTGCGCAAACTGCCATCCGTTCTACACCGGTAAGACAAAAATCGTTGATACCGCAGGCAGAATCGAGAAATTCAACGCAAAATACAAAAGAGACACCTACGCTGGCAAAAAGTAGCCGCTTTTTTCAGTTTTATTCCCGTCAATTTCTTGTTTAAAGAGGTTGGCGGGATTTTTTTATCAAGAGGAACCGATGCTTGAAATCAAAGACAAACTTGCCGAAATTCACAAGAGTTTCCTGAACATCGAAAAGGAGATCGCGAAGCCCGAAACTGTCGGTGACGTGAAAAAATACACGAAACTCATGCGTGAATACAAACGCCTGAAAAAAATCGTCGACAACTATCTCGAATGGGACAAGCTTGAGCGTGAGATCGCAGACCAGAAGGAGATGCTTTCTATCGAGAAAGATCCCGAACTCATCGAAATGATCAAAGCTGAACTTCCCGAACTCGAGCAGAAATACAACGCGATCACCGACGAACTCAACGTTCTCCTTCTTCCGAGAGATCCCCTTGACGAAAAAAGCGCGATCCTTGAGATCCGTGCAGGAACCGGCGGCGACGAAGCGGCTCTTTTTGCTGAAGAAATCTACCGCATGTACTGCCGTTACGCCGAGCTCAACAAGTGGAAAGTCGAGATTATGTCCATCAGTACGGCAGAAGGCGCGGGAATCAAGGAAGTCATTTCCGAAATTTCGGGCGACGATGTCTACGGCAGACTCAAATACGAAGGCGGCGTTCACCGCGTTCAGCGTGTTCCCGTCACCGAATCGCAGGGCAGAGTCCACACTTCGGCAATTACGGTCGCAGTTCTTCCGCAGGCTGACGAAATCGACGAAGTCCAGATCGACGAAAAAGACCTCAAAATCGATGTCTACCGTTCAAGCGGTGCAGGCGGCCAGCACGTCAACAAAACAGACAGCGCGGTCAGAATCACCCATATCCCGACAGGAATCGTCGTTGCTATGCAGGATGAGCGCAGCCAGATCCAGAACCGTGCGAGAGCGATGAAAGTATTGGAAGCGAAACTTCTCAAACTCGAGCGCGAAAAACGCGACCAGGAGGTCAGTTCGCAGCGCAGAAGCCTAGTAGGCAGCGGCGATAGATCGGAAAAAATCAGAACTTACAACTTTCCACAGGGGCGTGTCACCGACCACAGGATCAAACTCACTCTTTACAGAATAAACGAAATCATGGAAGGCTCGCTCGACATGATCATCGACCCGCTCATCCACTATCAGAACGCACTTCTTCTCGGCCAGAGCGTCGAAGAGTTCTCCGGCAGCGACGAAGACGAGTAGCTTTTCTCTGAAATCACCGGATTTAAAAGATAAAGAATTGGCGCTGAAAGCAAAATACAGACTTTGTAGATAAGGAGAATTTATGAAAGACAAGTATTATGAACAAGCCGTAGCCTGTGTGAAAGACCGTGTTCTCCCTGCACAAATGGAACTATATCGGGCCTGCAACGGCGATCTGGACAGGGTTTACGGCGGGGCTATGAAC